>BNJU01000305.1_pt1 | contig 127530 bp, 214 predicted proteins | sample 8539281 | NCBI WGS metagenome assembly BNJU01 (sample SAMD00202456, study PRJDB9452) | human saliva metagenome | isolation source: human saliva | place: Japan | reverse complement strand
AAGCAGGCATACGACGATGCGAACAAGGCGCATACGCGTTCCTTTGAAATGATCAAGAACGAGCGGGACAATGAAGCATCTTAAGCTCCTTCTCTTCTGAAGGGACATCGGTGTCGGCAACCTCCAGTTACCCGAGGGCAGCTGGCTTGGATACTTTCGATGAAGCCGACTTGGACGCCGTTGGTTCCGGGTACGCAGACTTGGAAACTGTCGTCTTAGATGTTTGCGGGCAGAGACGCTGTCGATTTAACTAGCAGTTTGCGACTGTGCTGGCTTCGATACGGCTTCAGTTTTGATGTGGCTGATTTACTGCTGCTTGTCCGGACGCGTGGGCGTTTTGCGTGGCACGCGTACAGCTCGTCGACGAAAGCGTGCTACGATCGGTTTGGCGCCACCAGTTGTCCGTGCGGTGCTCAGATGAAACTGGTTTCTCGGAGTAGCCTGAAGCTTGATGCTGCTTTTACGGCGACTTCAAGACTTGGCAGTTGAATCAAATGATACCGACGCTGCAGCACATCTTTTTTAGTATCAGATGCTGCTTTGGCTGTGGTGTCTTTAACAGCTGTTGCTTCACCGCCGCAGTTGCGAAGCGGACATGCAATACCCCAGAATCCTTTGCTAGAGCTTTCTTCACTTCGCTTCAGCTTCAGCCTTGCGCTTCAGCTGCCTTACGAGCAGCCCGTTGCTTGTCGTAGCGCGCTTACGCTCAGTAAAACTTTCGCCTTATCTTCCTGCTTGGCATCGTTTTCTAGTCGAGACAATGCATCAGCAGGTTCTTGAAGGGTCCTCCGCATCAGGGTCGTACACTTCATTTTGATAACGTGGACATCTCGCTTTGTGCAGCTAGCAATCGCCCTCAATGGTTTTCCGCCATAGCTGTGTGTCAGGCTAAATATTAAAGTAAACAACAGTATAATTATGAGCTCATTTGCTCAATACCAAACAAGGTGGCCTTCCTTCCACTGATATTGCTCTGCTGGAACGCATTGTAAACGCAGATTTTGCCGCATCATGCACCTGTGATGCGCTTCGTGCGGGACAGAGGAAACGTTTTAGCAGAATGGAATAAGATCTATGCTCCCGCAGTAAAATCGGTGTGACAATCGGTACCCGAGGGCAGAACAAGAATGATACAACAACGATAATACCGATACGCTTCAGGCGCTCAGGAGCGTTCCTTCTTTTCACGTGCACGACGCTCGCGTTCTTCGGCCGCCGCTAGCCGTGCCTCACGCTGCTTTGCTGACATTTTTCTGCTTGTTAGCCATGCTTCTTCCTTTGGATGAGGTATTATGCATGCGTCGTAGTTCTTAATGACATAGCTTTCCTCGTACTTTCATAACTGAGCGACGCTTTTTGCGAACTCCACATCGATGTTCATTTTCCTGTTCATGAGAATAGTACCACCGACCGCCGTTCATAACTTCATCGGAATTACCCGCCGTATTGACCACTGCAGACATTGGGTTGTCGGTGGGTGTCAGTGGTTAGAAAGATCAACCGCGGTAATATCAGCCAGTTTCCCACCTCAAGCGACCCGAGTTTATCATCAAGGCGCAAAGCGCGCACTGCCAATGGTTGCCATTTTCGAGCATAGTATTATGAGCCGGGCAAGAGAAATCCTGCGTGCTCGGCACGCTACCGCCATCAATCAATACGCATTTCACTAAACATATCCGGTTGAGTCAGTCCTTTGCGGGCTATCAGTTCCCCAAACCTACACGCAACCCGGCGCAAATATTCCCCAATAGGCGCCACTTACATGCCCAACTAGAATTACACCGAGGGCAAAAGCCACTGCGACATTCCTATCGCGGTTTGAGAATGTCATCATTGTCAACATACACACAGTGAATAGCAAGCACATTACCCGCTTCAAAGGCACCCCAATTAAGCACGCAATTGACTGGCGTAACACCACTGTTGAAGCCATGGCGACTCGGCTCTATTATGCCGCTCCATTTGGCGAGCGAGGCACTGCTGCCGCTTTTAGCAAAATCATATTCTTCGCGGCTGCCAGCCAGATGCATTACTACCGGCACGGAATCGCCAGCAGTCGAAATCAGGCGGAATATGGACGGATTGACATTCATGTAAGGCCGGACGGCGCAATACCGTCGTAATGCGGTCGCCATCAGCAGGCTGCGCCACCGTTTCTATCTGCTATAGCGGCATCCATGGCGGCAACAATCTGGCGCTTATCCATCGCGCCCGTTTCGCGATACACAACACCGCAGAAGCCCAATTCATGGGGCGACGCCGAATCGGTCGTACTGGTATCGCCAAGCAACCTGTGCTGATGATATTGCTCAAAATTTTAATAATGGCCGAATAATATAAATCAGGTTCCAAATAGAACTCTTCTATATCGGACACGGCCACCAAGCCATGCTGCATATGGTTCGTCAGGAGCCATGCGCGCATGCGAATATTCCATATGGGTGTGCACGTTGATTAAACCTGTAAGCGCTGCCCAGGCAAAATCGCGCCTCTTCATCTTCGTAGCGGCTGCGGTGGGCCGCCGAACCAAGATCCCGCAAATCTTTGCCATCGCGCTGTCGGCACCCTTTTCAGCCAAGACCGCGACGTAATGGGTAAAACGTATTCGGCGCGAAAGCGCAGCGTCACTCCTGAATAGCCGTGGCGCAATCATAGCGATACCTAGAAATGCATCGAGAAGACGGATGAGCCTTCCCTAAAAGATACTCGGAGAATTACGGGACCGTGGACGAAACTGCCCAGAAGGTTAAAAACGTCGCTTGAATGTCTGAAGACGAGAGGGTTCCCTCACAGGCCTTGAAAGCTTAAACGGGCTTCGCTGGGTTTCTTTACCGCCGTATGAGCGCCGCGGCACCGAAACGCGCGTTCGTACGTTACCTGCGGCGGAAAACCCAGCACCGTGCAGCATGTCAGCGAACGTTTCGCAATCGAAACGCCTTGATAGACTTTGTGCGAGATAGACGAAATCATCTCGTTTACCGGTGAAATGCTGCCCCAAGCGGGAATGCCCCATAAGATACGCCCGATAAAACGCCCGCTCTGTATCGGTCGTGTAGGCTGACTGAACTCGAATAACTGCAGTACCACCTGGGCGCAGCACCCGATGGATTTCGCGCAGTGCGCGAGCGTCAGGCATGTGCGAATACCGTACGCCATAGCAAACATCGAACGACGCATCCGCAAAGGGCATATCCTGGGCATCAACCACCTGACGTCGTCAGCACTCCGTTATCAGCTATGTGCGCTTTGCCACTTCTAACATGCGGGCGTGTGATGTTAAAGAATCGAAGCCGGATGGTAACGCCGACACCCAGCGTAAACGTTACCTCGCCGGTACCCGCCATCAAGAACGCGCGAGGTTGAATTATTAGGTGCCAAATCGGTAGCGTTCAAGCCATTGCGATCTTGTCAAAACTTGGAAACATGATTGAACTGTTCGTGATGATCGTGATTTCACTAAAGATGGAAAGTACTCGTTCTTCCGAAGAAAGAGCAGGTGCCGCCCTTGCCCGTGGCCGTATCAATAGTTGCTTTTTGTTCCAGTAAGCGCACTCTGCTGCTGCGGACGCTCTTCTTCCAACGTCATGTTAGTATGGCTCCTCGAGGTGCTATAGGCTGCAGCATCGGTATCCAAGACCGCTTGTCTTGCCCACGCCTGGTACCGGTCGAGTGCCACAAAGCGCTATCATCGCCGCATTGTCCGTGCAGGCGTGCTGGCGGCGGCATGGTCGAACGCACACCACGCTGCGCACAAGCGCTCTCATACGCCACACGCAAAGCCGGATTGGCAGCTACACACAAAGGCCAAAATTCCTTCGCTCCCGTTTCGTCAGGCTGCTGTAGCCTTTGCGACCTGCACATCGATAACCACCGGCAGCTTGCGCAATGTCAGGCACATTCAGATCTGCGCCTTGCTGCTGTTGGTTGTGAATGTGGTAACAACAGCAGTCTTTAACCCCGAAAGCGAGAAACGCAAATCACCTGAATGCATCATGGCACGGGAAAGTGAATAGCAGCTGGATTGCCTGCTGCGCTAATCGCGAGATCACCGGACCACCCGGATACCAGGCCAGTGCGCCAGCTACCTTATCCAGATATTTCGCCCACCGCATCGTCAATGGTTGATCCCATAACGCGATAAGTCACCCCAGTCGCGCACGTGAACAAACATGGTATGCCCACCGAAACAAGCGATACCACCAGCGGCGGTTTTGATATCGCTGCGCGCCAGTTGTTCGCGTATAGATGACGCTAGATGATTCACTTTTATAAAGGAATGCCGGCCGCGGGCGGCGGCAGCGTACGCCACACCACAACGAGTGCGCCCGCAAACCGGGCGCACGTAACAACCACAGCATCAGGCTGTTCCATGAAAGGTTTGCCGTGCCAAGATGTTCCGCTGCTTCATCAAGGCATGCTTGCGCAACACTCCTGAATTGCCAACGCGCTTGCGACTCGCAATTTCAGAACCACACCGCAAAACGCGCATGAAGATCATCTGACTTGCCACCATCGGCGATAATGCGCCCGTGCCCATCGACAATATACCGCTGTTTCGTCACGCTGACGACTCAATCGCCAAGATAAATTGATTAGGAACTGTCCTGGACGCCTGACCGATGGCAATCCATTCCTGCCCACATCAATGCAGAGACAGTGGCAATGGTCCCGTATGATAAGCGCATCTTCACGGTCGCGGTAATAAGTGAACCGTCGCCCCACTTCGCTAAGCCGTCCGTCGAACGACTGACAACCTCGTTTGAAGCGCGTGCCTCAAGCGTGCTCGCAGCCCCAATCGCGCGTCACTTGCGAGATGCGCCAGGATTCACGCGCAATACCTCGGCGCTGATATGCTGGTTCGCACGCTATCTTCGGTATCTGTGGTTGCCCTGACTGCAGCCACCCGCAAACGCTAAAGCATTGCTCGTCTCATCGCACGCCACCCACCGGGTACGATCGCGACGCGCGCTACATCGTCACGTATTGATGATTCGCTCATGTGTCATCCAAACATCAACTGACTATCAGTCCAGCAAGTTTAGCGTCCGCTATAGTTGCTGGGCGAAAAGAACCTCTGTACGCTATCTATGCCGTCTTCGCCCGCCTCCACATGCGATGAAGCAGATGCCGGCGAACGCCCGTGTGCAGGATTGCACGGGTTTGTTATAGCGCCATCGCGCATGCGCTCGTTTTTCAGCGTCGGAAAGCAGCATATGCAGGCAAAATGCCGGATCATGACGGCGGGCATCAACGGATTAGCTCGCCACGGCGCCAAACTGCCTGAATGCTGCGGTAAAGCCGGAACCCGCGCACGTCCGCCTTACCTCTTCGGGGCAAAGGTCCGGGCAAATAAATCAGCGTATTTAAGCGCATCACCAGCAATAATTAACTGAGCACCGTACAGAGGTCTGTTGGGCTTGCTGGTGATACGACCTCTTCGGTAGATGAATCGGACACGGTTGCTGCAGTGTTGCCGCCTCGACGGAATCGCTGACACGAATCCGCGAACGTACTGACGATGCTGCCCGCTTCGGCGGATAAGTCCGTTGAGTCGCCAATGGCTACACGGCTGCTTCAGCAAAGCCGTCGCGCTTCCTCTTGAGCCTTCGATCGTATCCGGTTTCCAAAGCGATGCTATCCAGCATCGTCGAGTATGCTCGAACGGATGAGACTTCTAACTGCGCATGGCGTCGTGCCGCTTTTCCAGCGCCCGACCACGGATACCTGCCTCGATGCATCTGCCATGCAATGGTCGTCAAGCGTCGATACGCAATAAGCGGCACCGAGCGCCTGCGCTATGCCTTTCGCCGTGGCAATACAAATACGCACCCCAGTAGACGATCCACCGTCCGCGATACTGGCAAACCGATCGCAATATCGGCACGTTCGTCTTTTCTGCTGTAAGCGGCGCACATCGTTCAGGGAGCAAGCGGGTATTTGATGACCGGTGTGCAGGGAGGAATACGCTTCGAGCCAAAGCGGTGCACCGTACTGTGTTTAGCTTCGTCCAAAACGCCTAAAGCCAAGAGCAGTGCTTCGTTGGCCGTATCAAAGCAAGAACAGCCGTGCAGCCGTTCAGCAGAAAAATCAGCAAACCGCTACATGACCTTATTGTGCGCGCCTGTTGTGCGGCCATGCCGCAAACACCTCTGCGATCGGGTGAGCGCATTCGACCAATCTTCAAGCAACGCCTTGAACGCCGCACCGCACGAAGCTGTTTATGCGGCGCGAGACGTTATCGACTACGGCGATGTCAAGCGCAGAGATAGTCATCGGGCAGGTCATCGGGAAGTTTGCAAGCCCATTCCACCGGCTGGCAACCTCACGCTGAGCGCCTCCCAGCCCCATCGTCACAAGATTGGCCGGATCTTTCCGAGTCGATACAGAATCGAAATGGTAGAGAAGGAGCGACCATCGTCGCCGTCGACTGGATGTTAAAGGTAGGAACTCGTTACCGGCTGGGGCACACCAAAGTGCCCGCGCGATACGCCTGCACAAACGTGTTTTACCTGCACCTGGGTCACAGCAAACGGTACGACATCCCCAGGTTTGCGCAAGGTGCCAGTGCGGCTGCTACGTGCTCCAGTTGCGCTTCGTCTGACGCCATGAGAAATATGTTCGGTGCTCGTGTTCGCCCATGCGGGCATTGTACCGCCGATCTACCGTCTTACTGCGTAGACCCGCTATCTTATCGTGCGATCCTGGCGACGAATCTCTTTTCGATCACCTGATATCAGCGGGAAGCCAGTCGACTGAGAAAGCTCCGTGCACTAACCAGCGGGACGCCTCAGCATGTTCAAGCAAGGTAAATGAACCATCCTTTCAAGTGACACAAGAAAGCAATGCATATGCACAAGCAGAAGTCGTCAGACGGTGATCGATCACGCAAACAGGGCGCTCAGCATCGGTGGTTGCATCGTTCTTCGCCGAATTTCCCCATCGAGAGCTTCGATGGGTAATTCCCTGGTTCAAGCTTTCCACCAGAATTCCATCCATCGCTAAAGTACCATAGCCACGCTGAGGTTGCGGTATCGCTTTCCATCACGCTCGATAATGGCTGCCGCTTCACTCCTACCGTCTTCATGCTCAGCACTCCGAAGGGTTATACGCTGGTTGTAGCAACACGATATCTATCGAGGCGGATAGCTTCATATGGTGCAGAAACAACCGCTTCGCTCTGCACTCTATCCACGTACTTCGGCGCCGGTGGCGTTACGACTTTCTTCGCCAGACGACTATGGGCCTTCTCGACTTCTTCGACACATGTAAGTGTATGCAGTCAAGCGATTGATGCCTCAAGTGCATAGGCCATCGACTTTTTACCGGCGCCGATGCGATTTCTTCATCGCGATACACATCGAACAGGCGAATGTGCTCAGGAGCGCACCAGCGCTACGCATGCACTGCTCAGACGTTCGTTCGTTGCGTCTTCATCAACAACAAACGCTCACGTCCAGCGGAGACCGGCGGAAAGTCGGTACCTCGTGTGTTTCACGCTCGATGCGCGCCGACTTTACCAATGCATCGATATCGAGTTCAAAGCGCCACAATGGGGGCCTGCGTTTCAAACGCCTGTGCAGCCAGTGGATGAATTTCTACCCGGCCAATAACGGTGCCGCAGCTGAAAGCATTTCAGCTGCCGGCCTGTGTCTGCGAGAAAGGAGCTGCTTGCTCATCAAAGAGCGCGAAAACGAACAACTTCGGGATGCCAACTCACGTGCAATATTTTCAAGCACGCTTACGCACCATCAGAAATTAAGCTCCAACCGCATGGCAATTTCAGCCGGTCTCCGTGAAGCTTGACTCGCCAAAACGCCCGCCAACTGCACGCGCTGCCGTGGCGACTTACGCCCCTTCGTCGTGCTGCGAATACGTGCCAAATCTCGATGAGACTGAATATTGGCCACACCATGATTCTGGTTGTATGCAACGCTGCGCGGCAAGCCGGAACAATGCTCTGACGCATCGCAGCTGGTCGGCGTTGATTGGATTGATAAAGCTCGACTGGTTCGCCATCAGAGGCTGCGTCCATGCGCGGTCGCGCAAGATCATCGGGACTCGCAAACGAATGAGGTCATGGTTTCGTTGGTCCACTCTGCTGACAAGGTGTGATGCAGGTTGCAACCACCTGTTCTGGCACGACCGCTTGCCCGCCCACGACCGCCCGGTAAGGTGGGCGGCGTTCCATGCCATGGAGACGCAAAACTTCTTCGCAGGGTCAATCTCGCGCTCCAGATCGGGGCCGGAATGTGAGAGCAACCACCGACAGTGTGCGCTGCTTCCCAGAAGTTTCCCTTCCTTGCAGCTTCGCCGTGCAACCCAAGACGCCGCAAAATGCCGCAACCTCTTCGGTGGGCGCTTCGCGCCCATCGATCGAACAGAAGCGCTTCGTGCCGAAACGTTAGCTGCACCGGTTCGGTCTTTTCGGGCCCGCATCTACCAATCCTTGGCAGACCGTACCTCCGGTAAAGCTCTGCAATAAGAGATGCCGCAAAAATCAGCGCGATCGTATCGACAGCATCATCAACACGCCGCTCGTAGCGCATGCTTTCACTGATAAGTCCCAGATTGCGGCTCGTGCGGCCCAGCATCGCGGGAGACTAAACGCGCCAGCGGCCTCCAGTGATAAGAATGCTCGCAGGTGGTATCAGCCGCTTCAGTATCAAACACCAGCCAATACTCCAGCTAATGCCACTGCACGATCAGGCCTCGCTATTACCGTCATATCACTGGTCCGAGGTACGCTCTTCGCACGTCAAAGCGTCGTGAGCTTTTCGCCCTCTGCTGCCGCGCGCGCGAGATGTGTGCCTTGCCGCTGGCATCCGCAACTCTGTTGAAGTCAAACGCATGGAGCAGCTGATGCCAGTAAAAACAACACATAGTTGGTTGCGTCATACCATCATTGATAGGTCAGAGCACCCGCCGCAGCAATACGTTCAGCAAGCCATTGCGGACTTGGTCCCACCTTCATCGCGTATTACCCGCGCGGTATAGCGTGAACAAAATGACACATCGTCAATGGATACCTCAACCGCCTCGGCGGTGGCTTGACCGTCTTCTAGCACAGGCGTGCGTCGCGCGCGAACATCGGTAACTGGAACGCGATACACCGCGCCCACTTCACGCGCCATGCCGCTTCCGTCGAGGCAATCAGCAGGGCCGGTTGGGGTAATTTCAAATCGAGAATACGATCGGACAAACCAAGATACTGAGCGCGAGATCGGCAAGCCAAGCGGGGTGTTCTCCGGCGAATATACGAGTCCGTCGACATCTTCACCCAGACCAGCTCGCGCGCCGAATTCATGCCATGCTGACCTGGCCACGCAACACTCTACTGCGATGGTGATGCCACCCGGCAGCTTCGCGCCTACCAGGGCAGCGGGAGATCTTATCGCCCTCGTAGAGTTCTGCGCACCACACACAATCTGAAGTGGTTCAGTTACCGTCGGCATCACATTGCAGACCCACGTTAACCTGAGTGATCGACATATGAAGTCCGGGTGGGATGAGAATCTTTTCCAACGCTCACTCGGCCAGTATGTAAACGCCTGAAAATGCAGCACCTGTTTCATCAGCTTCTACACCCGTGCCGGTTAGAAATCCAAACGATCGCACTCTTTCGTGTTATCGCACTGCGACGCCGGGTAGAAAAGCCATTTCAAGAAGAAACCTTCATATCGTTCTTCTTTCTGTGATGATCCGCCGAATGCTAGAACGCTGGCGCAAGACGCATATCACCCTCGAGGAGCATGCGCAAATCAGGCACGTTGTACTTCAGAGCAGCAGCGCGCTCGACGCGCCCGCATACCGAACGCGAACCCAGAATGCTCTTCGGGATCAATACCCGCATAACCAAACACATTCGGGTCGACCATGCCGCAGCCAAAGCACCTTCTACCCAACCTGTTCGCTGCAGAAGCGGCACCTTTACCACCGCAGATACCGCAGCTTACATCCCGCTTCAGCAGACGGTTCGGTAAAGAAATAATGTGGCCTGAGACGTGTTTTGCGATCGTCGCCAAATATCTGCTTGCAGAAATAATCAATCGTGCCTTTCAAATCACCAGTAATACCACGATCGACAACCAGACCTTCTATCTGATTGAATTGGGGTAAATGGCTTGGATCAGCCACATCACGACGATACACCGTTCCGGGCGCAATAATATAGATATGCGGTTCTGAATCTTCCATCCCGTGCGCTTGCACCCTGAAGTCTGCGTGCGTAACCACGCGTCGGATTCTGCCGCGTGCGGCTGCCGTATCGCCTGAACGATCAACTCACCGGGCGCCTCCTGCATACCCGTGCCCGGATGATCGGGTGGTGTGTTCAGACCTCAAAGTTGTAGTGGTCGTTTTTCGAGTTTCGTTTCCACGCGCTACCGAATAGCCCAGGCCAGAGACTTCGGCTATTTCATCGGTGATGCGGCTGATTAAATGACGGGTACCTATCTGCTGCTGAACTCGCCCGGGCAAGGTAATATCAACCGCGCCTGCCGCCATCTTCGCAGCTGGTCGCTTGCACCAAAGTTCCTTCTTTACGATTGGTCAGCGCTGGCTTCAATTACGGTACGCGCACACCGTAGCATGGCATGCCCACCTGTGCACGCTCCGGGCGAATTTGCCCCATCGAACGCAGGTAACCAGTTAACGTGCGGAACGTCGCAGCACCCCCACGTGCCTGCGCTCGAGCTGCTGCTGCTCGCTTACGCTGTCGCGAATTTCTGCCAGCACCTTATCCTGCAGAGTGGCAAGCTCATCAGCGATCGCCATGCCTTTTCTCCTTCAAATATAAAGAGTCCCTCTCATCCTTTTCCACCAGGACGAGAGAGGGACTCACTAGTCTCCTCCCTGGTTGACTAGAAACGACTGATATCAGCGGAATCTGCCCACTTATCTGCTCTGTGGCGGGAGCACCGATGCGGACTACTAGGTTTGTTGTGCTGCGCGTTGTCGTATCACATACGACGCCATTCACATAGCTCTGGCGCAAGCGAATCGCCGCGCATGTTTTCAGAACCCTTACAGCCACGAGGTTCTTCTCTGGTTTCCATGAGATCGCGACGCTGCTGTCGTACATCGCCGTTTGGTATGTTCTTGTGAAGCGCGGTATAACGCCTGTAGCCCGTTTGAGCAGTATTCTGAAAAATACTCCAAATAGGTATTAAGGGTTATCCTGATTTCGCTTATTTCTCAAGCATGAAATAGGAAGCAGAGGGAGCTGTTCGAGCAGAACCGAACCAAATGTTCGACAATTGGCAGATCGTGGTAACCTCTGATCAGCTGGGAGACGATTAAATGTGTCTCTTCGCATAAGACAGACCACAACATACCCGTTGCGATAAGCCCTGCAGAGTTAACTGAACACCTGGTGCTAGAGCAGCTCCTTAAGTAACAGATTTACTTCATGCTGTTTGACTAAACCCGCTATCTCGATTGCATACTCTTAACTGACAGCACCCTCCTTCCTGGTTGAGTCTTATGTGTATGTCAACAATACCGCAGTCTTTGAGAAAGAGATGGACAATCCCTAGATTTAGGTTAAAAACTTTGCTATCGGAAAGCACCACCTCTGTTAACAGGGTTTTATCACCTATGCACCAGCTATATTGTCTATGAGTCTGCAAATCCAAGGAGTATGCAGCGTGGTCCAAACTGTTGATCCTGCACCACCTACAAACAGATGCCGCCAGCATCCGCCGCCATATCCGCAGAGGTCGCTTGTTGTATCATGCTGCTGAATCTGGCTGTTGCTGGCGTAGAGAATCTATGGGTCCGGTCACCGGGTCGGTATCGATGCGCGCTGATGGCATTGCGTCAGTGTTGATGCTGCTTCGGGCGTGATCGGTATCGCTCTAGCGTGCTCATAGCCGCACGACCTGCCGATACCGATCACCCTTGCCTCAGCACGCCAGGTTTGACATATGCACTCTGTCGTTATCGGAATGATGCTACTTATTGCAGCTTGGAACGTACGACAAGCGGCGACATACGCCGCCTTGCCGAACCGGCTCACGCATTGAAGTGAGACGCGGGTAGCTTCATTGTGATGATAGGCGCTAGCGAAATTAATCTTGGTGTTTCGTTCTATGAACGTCAAACGCGACCGCGCACTAAAGAGTGATCGCTTTCAGCTGATGCATTGCACACCGCCGCTGACGCGCTTGTTTCTCTTTCGGTTATCGCGGGCTTATCTTTGTGCTCTTAGGGTTTCCCTTGGCCGACCCCATTTGTTCCTTGTTGTTGCAGTGGCAATGCTCACGTTCCGCGTGGGAGTTTTCAATGACAAACAGCCAGCTGCTTTCTCGATGAAGCTTTACGTATACCCGCTGCCGCAATTTGTCGATTAGTGCACAGAGTATACAGGATGTGAGACGGTGTCATCAAGTGCGCGCGCGGTACCGAAGGTGAAGTGTATCTTGACTACTGCATATTCTTTTGGATCCAACTTTATCCGTAAAAGACGCCCATGCGGTCGGCAATCAGGTAAAGCCGCAATTAGAAAGCGTTTCACGCAAATCCGTTGATGTTACGGTACATTTGGAACGATACACCCGAAGCGCGTGCTGAAAGCAGCCAGCGGCGACCGCTGAGTGGGGTGAGTTCCTCACATTATCGTGAGAGTTGCTCTAATGTGAATCATGGGTGTGCTTTGATGCATTGATGCAAAACCACCAACGCCTACAAGCCGCAGAAGGCCTTCGGATACGGTTCCGAAGGCGCTATTTTCTACTCCGCGATGACCTGCGATTAAACATCTTGTTCGTTCGTTTGTCCAGTTTCCCAATTCCCTATGCTCCACGATAACGTGCCGGTCTAGCTGCGCTTTTGGATGTTCATGTTAGGCTGTACTCACATCATCACTAGAAACGGTCCTGAATGTTGTTGATATCTGCACTCACAGCATACTCACAGAATTTGTCTATGAACTAAGACGATACAAAAAGGGCTTCTCTATCTACGCATGAAATGCTCCGACCTCTCTAACGGATTTGGCAACCTCCTTACGCAAGCCCTGGGAGTGCAGCATTTTCCAATTGCCTGTAACGCGAACTCGGATCCCGCCAAAGGCATATCAGCAAAAGTATGTGCTGGATTGCAGCCGCTGTAACTAATACGCCGAAACCTCTCGGCTGCAGATTTGACTTAACAGGTCACCTTGCATTAAATTCCGATGATATGTGACCGCCAGGATTCTTTCGGTTTCCAAAAGATATTTGGTCAGCGATAGAGGTTTCTGTTTCCGCCCGCCGATGCTGGTGAGTTGGTGCAGGGGCGTCCAAATCCGTGGGCGTCTGGCCGATGGGCACAAACATGCCTGCGTGATTTTTCTCATAATGGGGTTTTTCGCCGCTGTCGCCTTCGCTGTCAAAACCTGATCGTGCCAATTTCGCCAGGGAGGCAGCGGCAGCTAATGCGTCTCTGACGGTCAGCTGTCTTGCGTTTGCTGATGGGCATATCGGCTCTGGAGAAGAATCGCCTTTGAGTGCCCACAAAAGGCGATTCGCTCTCGCGCGATTGAGGACTCTAAAATCCGCAGCATTCAAGACATTGAGTCGTGCGACCTGTAACGCGCCTGCTTCTTCGCGTATTTTGCCTAATGGTTTCCTCCACTATGGCCGCACAGAGCTACGGCGTTTTCCATGACAAATGCACGAGGCTGAATCCACGCTACCGCTGGCGAAAGTCAAGAGACATGCCTGGTACTCGGATCATTGGGATCATTTTCCTGCAACGAGAAAGAAACCCTGACCGAGGTCCGCCGATTACAGCATCGGCCGAACCGCACTCTGAGATTCTCGCGGCACGGATCGTCGCCCACTTCTGTGCCTGCCAACGGTCTAACCGGCGACCGTCTCGCTTCTGGAGGATGTCGAGCATTTTGAATAGAATCGCGTCAGCAGTTTATATCGTTGAAGAGAGATAGGCGTAGCGCCAGCGGCAAACCCTATGTCCAGGTCCACCGGCACCCGTGTGCGAGGATACGAAAGTAGGTCAGCCATCTATATACGCTTTCATGACATCATGCTAAAATCGCGTAACTCATGATGTATCAAGCAACCTGAACTCAATTCAAATTCGAAGAATTAGAGAGATGAGTTCGTAATACCGTTTCGAAATCGGTTCATTTCTCCATCATTAACTTTTTGTGTACCAACGAATCGAATAGTTCTTCATATTCCGCTAGGGCTTTTCGATGCCGCGAGGCTATCCATTAATTCAGGTATGTGATTGCGAAGACTGTGACGTCATAATCGAGAACCTTTACAACGATTGAGTCGCATATTTGACGAGCGGAGACATCATAGCGCAACATATTTCACTGTAATCTCCCAGACTGCGGGATCAGCTTCTTTTGCTCCAGTCTCTTTTCAGAGTATTCGAGCAAGAGTGCTCAAGTGGAGTTTATGTGTTCGTTCTAAGTTGTCCACCGTGAGCCCTCATATCCGACAATAGAGTGGTTCCCGTAGTCGACAATTCAACATCTCCTATTTTGCAGCACTTAAATTAGTTTCGTTGACCGCGACCCCAAACCACGTGCCCTCGAAGCTCCTCCGGTTGATCCAACACGGCCAAGAAATCACCAGACGCGCTGATCTATAACGCCGACTCGCAGTATTACAGCTGCTGACTCTGCCAAAAGGAAACGAATACGTGATTTCTCGGCTGGCAACGGGAGCTTTTTCAGGTTTGTTTTCTTGAATTCGGTCAGACGACGGCATAACCAACGACGAATAACTAACCCAGCATGCCTTCTGCTTGGATAAGGCTTTCCAAGTTCAGCAAACAATTCACCTAACCTTACAGGGGCCATTCTTTGCTCCTTGTTTGCCTTTTCTGTTCTCAGCCCACGTCATGTCCAATGCCGCAAAACCCTTCGCGTTGTTCAGGTAAGGGTTTTGGGTCAGTTCCTGTATTCGTCATGCATAAATAGTTTGCAAGCTTCACCTCTGAGAGAAAACTCATACACCCTTTTCCGGGATATCTGTCGTATTTTTCAGCAGCAAAAGCTCGAAATGAATCATAAACATATAGGGTCTCATGATCAACATCCCGATCAAGATATTTAATCGTTGACAATTGAATCGGGGCAATCAAGCTTGCCGAGCTGGTTGCCAAAGAGTTTCAAGCGCCTGATCGTATCGTCGTCTTTGAACGTACGGAGAACCTCGCCCGATCGTCTTTCATAACCTTGACAGCATCGTCTTTAGTGAATTCGGGACATAAGCCAATGCAACGAAGCATACGTTGTACTGAATGAAAAGTCAGACCCTCGATGCCGATATGCTCAGTAATCATGTAGGCGCACATCATGGAGTGCTAGCGTCACGATTCTCTGCGCTCGATTAGAGCCATTGCCTGTTCGTGTGTTAGCATCTTTGTCAACCAAATCGTCTTGAAGAAGGGTGTTTCCCGAGAAATTCAACCCTGGGACAAGCTTGAAAGATAGAAACGATTATCTTGAATTCTTTGGGAAACTACGCCAGTCAAAGCAGACCTCCCATAATTCGCTAAAACGTTCTGAGCATTCTTGCTTTTTCGTAACCCTCGAGAACCATATACTCCAAGACCCGATTAGAAGCATCCTCCGCTCGTCAATCTAACGGGCAAAGACCGGTTTCAGCTATAGCGCTGCGAACTGATTCAGGTGATTCGAGATACATACTATTCATCAAATATGCTCCCATAGAGGCTTCATGGAGCCAGAGGCACCAGCTCAAAATGAGAGAGCTTCTGGATCAGAAAACGCCAAGCATCAGGACAAAGTAGCTGCTCAACGGTCGCTTTTCCTTTCCTGCCTCAATCTGTAGACACGGCTGTTTGCTGCAAAGCCAATCGTTTGGGCAAGCGTCTCCTGTGAAAGCCCTGCTTTCCTGCGCCACTCATGCCTAATTGCCGATATGTGAATCCATCTTCATGCAGCCATTATATGACTATTCGGATTAACTCTTCCTGGGCATGGGCTTTTCGTTGCTCTAGGGGTGCGGGGGTTTCCCCGCTTTTCGCGTGCGCAGTGGGCACCGCTACTCTCCCATGTCGGTTGTCGACGCCATAGGCTACTTTGCTGGTACATCACAGCTAGTCTCTAGCCTGTAATACGCCATAGGCTACTTGCTGGGCAAGTGGCTTGGACTCAAATTGATCCAGAAAGTATCAGGGTCGCTAACAGACGGCCCGAAGGTGGCAACTATGACGGCTGTGACGAATTTCCCGCCCCTGGGATTGCCGTCATTGCTGTCATTGCCGTCACCGTCTGACTGCGCTCAAGCGTCACCAGGGAACGACGATGCATGGCGCTTGGAATAGGCGCCGTTCTTCTCCAGAAACATGGAGTGCTGGGCAAGGTACTTTCCGAGCACTGCGGGCGATACGCCCTGAATCCCGGCTTCCAGCATCAAGTCGCCGGTTCTCCCTTCCCAGGTACCGCTATGCCGTATGAAGTCCACAACCTCGCCGATGCATCGGGGACGCTTGCGGCTGCCAGCTCTTCCCGCCGGAACTGTCTTTCACGAGGTTCCAGCGATGATCATTGAACTGGAGGGTAGATCTCGCGTTGCTCGACGTCGCGTCCGGTTGTGCTCAGGGGTTCCGTCCTGCAGTTCCTGCTGGGCTTCGTGACACCCAGGTGAAGTCGGCTGCGCCGGTGATTTCGCGTTCGTTCCCGACACGGTGTTCATCACGTCGCTGTCGCCCATCTTCCTTGTGTGATGGATGAGCATGATCGTGATACCGTGCTGGTCGGCGAAACGCTTGAGTTCAGCGAGCTCCCTGTAATCGCTGGAATAGCTGTGGTCGCGGGCGGACGACCTGACCATCTGGAGCGTGTCGATATGACGAGCCGCAAGTCGGGGGTGTCTTCGCGGAACATCGCCAGCTGGTCGGCAGGCCGTTTGCCAGGGGTTTCGGCGTGGTTGCGAACAGGTTGCCCTCCCTCGTCCGTTATGAGCCATAGGCGCTTGAACCTCTCGTATGTGTCTTCCAGGAAGTGGAGACGCAGCCTCTGGGTCTCGTGGCCCCACGCGTGCCGGTGGCAACGCAGGTGCTGATGTCCATGGCCAGCCAGCTCTTGCCGGTCTTCGGGGATGCGCAGAGAGTCGGTCTGCCTCTATCAAGCCTCGACGAGCATCGGCTTCTCGACCAGCGGGTCGGTCATCAGGTCCTGGGCGGAGCGCGTTGCCAGCGCTCACCATTCTCGCCTCTGCATCGTTGGCGATGACCGTCGCTGCCGCGAACATCCTGGACGAGCCTCACGCCGAAGGACTCGCAGAGGGATCGCTAGCTTGTCATCCAGCCCGAAGGCGTAGTCGACAAGCTCCTCCTCAGTCGGCTCGGAATCGAAGCCCGTGAAGCAAAAGGCTGTTGCGGTTGACGAGGTTCGCGAAGAAGGCCTCCTGCATCACCTCACCATCCCCATGATCATGCCGGCCTCGCTTTGCCGGGCTTCTCATCGATCTGCGACCGAGTCCGGCGAAAGCCTCCGAGCAAGCAGACCAAGATCAGCAAGTCGCGGGATGTCGCCGCCGCATTCAATCCTTCAGGCTCCTTGTAGACGAACAACATCCTCCTCCATGTAGCGCTGCATCCGCTTGTTAGGGATGACGGTCACCTCGCGGCAGAGAGCGCGTTCGATGAGGTAGTCCTGCTTTGTCATGCCGCTGGCATCCGCCATGCGTTGAAGCAAGTCGGCTTCCTCAGGCGACATGCGGAACGCGACGGTCTTGCTGCGGAGCCTGCCCCGCTTTATCGGTGTTCTTCGCGCTCATCGCTCGCCTCCTTCAACGCGCGGGCCTCCTCGAAGAGCGTTGTCGCCACGGGCCCGCGCTCGATCGCGAGCCTTTCCGCCATCTCCTCCTGCTTGTTCGGGAAAAGGTGCGCGTACGTCATGTCACTCAGCTCTCGTGACCGAGGCGTTCTGCGATGGCCAGCGCCGAAGCCCATCTCGATGAGCAGCGAGACATGGCTGTGGCGCAGGTCGTGGATGCGGATGCGCTTACGCCGGCTCCTGCTGTAGCCTCGCTCCATCTCGTGGGCGAGAGCTCTTGGTGGCGCTGGTGAGCCTGTCATCGGGCTTGACGAGGATGCGCGATGAGGTAGTCCTGCACCCTCGTCGGCGGGAACTGCGGCATGACGATGGCGCGCACGGATCTCTTTGTCTTGGGAGGGTTGAACACGTCCTTGCCGTTCAGGCGACGTGGGTCTTGGTGACGGACACGCGGTTGCGCTTGAAGTCGAAGTCCCGGGGCATGAGGGCCAGCGCCTCTCCGCTGCGGATTCCCAGCCAGTACGGCAGCTCGAACAGCAGGAAGGAGCGTCCTTGTCCATGACCTCGCGGGAAAAGGCTTATATTCCTCCTTGGTCAGAACTTCATTTCCTCGTCTTCTTGCTGCCCATCTGCTCGACCTTGCTCATGGGGTTGGATGGCAGGTTGTAGTACTTGCACGGCATGGTTAGCATGGCGAGAGAGCTGGTTGCTGATGCTGCGCAGATACGAGCCGCGGTAGTGGAGGCCGTTGGAGGTGCGCTCGTCCTGGATGGCGCTCTGCCAGCTGAGGATGTCCAGCGGCGTGATCTCCGTGAGCTCTACTCCTCTGGTAGGGAAGGATCTTCGACTCGATCATGTTCGCCCTGTGAGCTTGGTGGTGTTGCGCTTGTCCATGTCCTTGCAGTAGAGGTCATGAAGGCGTTGAGGTCATGTCGGCGTTCCTCCATCTGGCGGAGGAAGTCCACCTCCATGCGTTGGCGCTTTTCTTGGTCTTGAAGCCGCGTGGTCTTCTTGCCAGCGCTTTCCCGTCAATCCTTGTACCAGCACTGGACGTAGTAGTGCCGCGAGCCGGATCCTTGCTAACGGACATTGTTGCCACCTTCTCGAAGTATCGCTCGGCAGTAGTCGGCGTGACCTTGCCCTTGACTACCGCATGCCCTCTCTCCTCCATCTCCTCGTTGAGCTTGCGGATCACCTTGTAGGCGTATCGCGAGGTGTTCAGGGCCTCAACGACTTCCTTCGCGCCGATCATCTGCGCTGCTCATTCATGTCTCCTGTTCTTGTTGCTTTCAAACATCACGAATACGTAGGTTTGCTCGTTCACAGCATACATCACGAAAACGTGAGGTGCGGCGAAATACAGAATTGCTCACAAATGCGTGAGGTGATACCATTTGGACAGCGTTTTCGATGCGCTTGTTGGAACCCGTTACGTCAGGACGAAAAATGCGCGGTAGACAGTACAGGGGCAGCTGGCTCCGCTTTACTCCCGCAAAATCAAGAAGCTCGGAGAAGACACAGCTCACCCAGAAGCAGCTGGCAGAGCTCCAGCGGCATCAGCGAGAGCGCCATGCGCAGCTCGAGCTGGGCGACAGGAAACCGAAGAAGGAAGCCCTGGAGCACATCGCGAAGGCGTTGAGGGTCGGGCCGGAGTGCCTGCATCCACACCGGAGTTCGGGCCTAAGATGGAGTTCTTCGCGCCTTTTGGAAAACGACGAGTTTGCTCATGGGCTATACTCATGCGCGAGATCAACGGCGGCCCGCCAGTACTTCGGTGATCTCTATACGTTGGCTCGACCTTCGACGGCTTCCTCCAGGGATTGGAACGAGATGAAACAGAGCTCGATGCCAAGGAGATCACCCATGAGGAGTACGAAGACTGGAAGGAGACTTCCATGACCCCGGTCGCTGTCAACACTCGACGGCAAGAGTCGCTGACTGGAAAGTAGAGTCAGTGTCGAACTCACCGACTGCCTTTGATGGCTCCTTTTCGATAGTCGTGTTGCTTTGCTGTCGGATTCTGTCTTTATGGAAGTCTTGCTTTTCGCTGTGATTCATTTTGGTTTACAGCTGGATTGCTTCTGCTTATCATCGCTTTCACTGATTGACCAGCCTCACTTTTCCAAGGATACAAATGGTCTATCGTGCTCTCCGGCTACAGCTGGTCTTTCAGCTTCATTGGTACCTCAGCAAGACAGAGATGTCTTGTTTTGGACCTTTCGAGCTTTGTAGCTTATCCGCCCGACGCAGTATATCCTCATGCTGATAGGCCGAGAAAGCCCTTGCAGCTGAACCTCAATGCAGGATTGTTCACGTACTATCTAGGGTTAATCGGCAACTAGGCAGACCCGGCGGCTGTTTTCCGCTCTCTTTCTGTAGCACTGTCGGTCAAGTTCACAATGAATTCATCTCCAATTCAACGCTTTATTTCTGTTCTGGGTCTGTCTCATGATTTTAACATTCCGGCAGTTGCGAAGTATGATTGATAGCCTTTCGATAAAGACAGCTATGAGAAAAGCGAAGATGCGGTGGGCAGAATAATCGCTGTGCATTCATCGAACTTGTACGTTGCGGAACTCTTCCCACCCAACGAACAATCTCGTTTGGCTCTCTAGGTTTTATCCGACCGCATCGCTTATCAGGCTCGTACTGGTTTCGTATTCAAAATCAACCTTCTTTCTGACTCATCGGGGTTGAAATAATTTGCGATGACGACCTCGATTCCGACGGCATTAAATTGAAGCCTGGGATTGTATATCTGCGCGATGCCGAATGGAATCAACGAGATTTTGTCGGGCTGGTTTCGGCGGGGAACTACGGTTGACTTACTGCGCTTCGAAATATGCGAACTTTATCAGGGTGTCAGTAGGTGAACCCGGTTTGAAGTTCATCACGGGGCAACCCTGTTGTTTATCAAATCACCACGCATCAATATCGAGGGCGCTCTTTCTGGGCCCAGATGAGCTAGGGTTACAATTCGGCGAAGCGGTCCAATTGGCATCTGGGACAATGCAAAACGTTGATTTGAACCTTTCGGTTGGGTTCCTCCTCACAGGCGTGCCGTTTGCTGAGGCGAAACCGCTTGAAAACGTCGGAAGCTGGCCGATAACGAAATTTCAAATTGGCACTGTTCCTGGCTCCAACCATCCAGTAGTTATGGACAAACTGATGCGGTGACTCACCATTTGACGATCTCGGTGCGTGACCGGGTACGGGAAAAATCTCATTTTGCCAGATCTTCATTCGCCAGATTGTTGACAACGTTTTACGTAATCGTCGTTGACCTTACTGGTGAATACAAATGATGTTTCGAATGAATAGCATCATTAACGAAGATGATCAAGAGGGCGTTTGCTGCAATCGAAGTCGCGGAGGAAATGCAAAGTTCGCAAATCAGAGGAATCAGAATGCGATAAACAATAACGAGAGCATCTTGAAAGAAGTCTTTTTATGGCTCTATCAAGACATTCCCTTGAGGGGTCTGACGAGAAGAGCATTTTAGAATTACCTGACATATCGAATAAGTCGAGTATTTTCGAATACGTTCGATGGTTTTTCTGGTGCTTTATTTGGAGACATCTAAGACAAAGATAATTTTTGGGAGCGCGTTTGCGTCGTACTCAGAGGAGGCGCATACGGTTGTGCCAGAGTACAACGCCGTAGGGCGCTTCGGACAATGCTTCAAAAGCTCTGATTAATAGTATTGCTCAAATTGCGCTTCAGGGGCGTAAATACAACATCGGACTGGTTGTAATCGCTCAAAGGACAGCTGAACGTTTCTAAAACGATTCTCACGCACTGCAACTCAATCATTGCATTTCAAAGAGTTTGATAAAACCAGTACTGATTTTCTCCAACTATGAGCCAATCGCATTTGGGACTCTTTCAACGTTGAAATGTAGGACAGGGATTGCGGTTGAAAAAGCGTTTAAATCAACTGTTCCAATGCTGTTTGAGGGTGCCATTTGACGAAGCTCCAACAAAGCTGCCGTCTGAAGAAGCGAGTGGGTGAACAGTGATCAATCTGAACAGAGCCTCCGACCGAACGGGAATTTTGATCTTCTGAGTACCGTTTTGAGGCACGTTGCTCGTTCTCTTGTGCTCACTGTGGAAACTTGCGCAATCGGAAGCAGCAGCGAATCACGACGATGCAAAATCTTAGCATCGAGTGGGAGTAGTCCATTTAGTGCATTCTTTTAACATCTGACAACAACTAGTCGCTTCTTCTAACATCTATTACACCGCTCCGACCATTCCCGCTCAATAGTCGCCAGCCAGAGAGTGCGAACCTCTGAGCTGTCCGATCAGTGATTTTATGTATCTGTCAGCCTGTAAACCAGCGGGAATTAAATTCCCATAGTTTACCGTTCTGGATACCGATGAGATAATGCCTCCCGCTGCTGAAGGCTATCTCACGCACAACACGCTCTCATAAGCGCATAAGCGAGTTTCGTCTAATGTTGATAAGCGCAATCGACCTCGTTATCCAAGATGGGTACACCCTGAATCCCGTCGAAGTGAAGACGCCAGCCACGGTGAAGGATGACCGTGAAGAATTTTTGCCTGCCTTGAAAATCTTTTCGGCTGACGAGATAGGGTTTCGGACACGTTGTTTGCCAGATTCCAGCCCCTGTGATCTCATCACGCGAACCGTCCAAGACAGTACCGTCTGGGAAATCTGATTCTTTTCAGGGCGGCATGCTCGACGCAAACGTCGCGACGAAGCCTGTCAGCAGGCTGTTTGACCGTGAGCATCGTGGACTGATTGACGAGTTCATCCAGAACTGCATGACTCAAACGCGTGTATCCACAACCCTTCACGCCGACGCGCCCGGCAGGCTATACTAGTCGCATCGAGAAAGCCGCGCTGCGCAAGCGCCGGCAAGAGAAGGACGAGGCGCGTGAAGAACTAGCGATGCCCACATCCATCCGAAAACCAAGCGACATCGCTGGCGGCTATGCCACGGTGCAGCATCGCGCGGTAAACGCCATTCAAAGCCATATCCCAAACGCCTGCCGCCCCCGCATGACCTCCTCAGAACTCGAGGCAACATGCAACTCAACCTCACCAATATCGAATATGCCTATCCGTCGGAGCAGACCCTGCTTTGCGTGGCGTGACCGCGACGCTCCCGCAGGGATGGACTGGTCTTGTTGGCACAACGGCGCAGACGACGTTTCCCGTCTTATCGCATGCGGGATACTGCAACCCGGACGCCGGCACCGTCACACAATCCTCCCTCTGCGACTTTACTTGCGCTCAAAGTGCGAAGAACCGCCAAGCAATGTGAAAGATTTCGCGGTTGCTTTGCGACAGCTTGCCGTGGTGCCGCTGCGGGCTTGCCAGTGAAGACGACTGGCCCTGGCGTTACGGCACGCTCTCCGGAGGACGGCAGAAGCGCCTGCCGGGCCTGCGCCCATGAACATCACACGATACTGCTGTGGACGGCCTCACCAACCAGCGTCGACGCCGTGACAAAGCGTGCCGCCGCAGCTCTCGAGTTCGACGGCATCCGGGCTGCTTGTCCTCGCACGCACCGAGCTTCGATGCGCTCTGCATGCAGTGCCTGTTCGTCGCGAACGGCGCAGCTGTCGCGAGACCCGGCGATACTCGCAGGCTTCCGCGCAGGCGGCCTCTGAAACGCGCAAGCGCATTCACGCGCGCGATGTCGCCGCAAGGAGAAGGTCGCATGGAGAGCGAAGTGCAACGTTGCCGAGGAGGCTTCTCGTGCCGCCGGCGAAGAGTTTCAGAGCATAGACAAGCATGATGCGGACGCACGTCGGAAGGTGCGCGTGGCGTGATGACCGGCAGGACGGAAGGCGGGCGACTCGTCGTGCATGGCTGGCAGGCTGGAGGGCGCGAAGGCGAGCCTTGCAGCGATGCGGACCGAGAAGCGCTACGATGCCGACGTGTGGCTCGACACCGAGCACAGCAGACGCAAGGTCCTCTTCAGGATAGAATCCTGTACCATTCCCCATGGGCGATGCCTCTTTGAGCGTGCTCTGCGCTGTACATTGGGAGCAGCAGACCACGTCGAGCTCGTCGGAGACAACGGCTCCGGCAAGACGACGCTGGTCAGGCGAATTGTGAGGAACCTCCTCAATGCGACGTGAGGTCCTCTACATCCCCCAGGAACCCGACGAATCGCAGAAAAGAGAAGTGCTACGGACGATACGCAAGCTCTCGGCCGCGCGGCTCGGGCGCGTCCTTTCCATCGTAGCGCAGCTCAACTCGAATCCAGATCGTATACTTGAGGGAGATGTCGTCAGTCCCGGAGAGATGCGCAAGCTCATGCTCGCGCTCGGAATCCTCGAATCGCCGGAGCTCGTCATCATGGACGAGCCCACCAACCACCTCGATCTCGGGTCGACGGGGGCCATCGAGCACCTCTGTCCACGTACCCTGGGGCGCTCAGCGCTCGTCCGCACGACGCCGCCCCTGCCGGCTCTCAGCACACGCGTGACCTGGAAGATAGAGGCGACAGCGGGCGGCTACAAGCTCACGGTGGGCTAGATGCCGTTCCCCGTCAGCAGCCATCGCGGCGGTCTGCACCCAGAGGCAACCTCGCTCGCTTACGAAGGCATGGCGAATCTAGCCGGTCCGTAGTCACGAACCTTGGGAAACCATACAGTTACGAAAATGAATATACTGGAACCTCAGCGCATCGATAACCGCGCCCGCTGACCAGGAGTTCACCCTCAGTCAGCCTGCTGCTATTCTAGAGCTTTTCGGTGTCGAACTGGAACTCAGCGCCGAGTTCCAGTTGAGTTCGTTTTTGAGACAGCCCGACGGGCGCTTTCGTCCTCAAAGATGGCAGCGGCTCGCTCGCCCGCGTCTCCGACGTGCCGCGCCACGCGGGACATCGGTCTCGCAACGGTCGCGCGCGATTCCTCCGAGTCCGTGCTCACGGCGATAGTCAGCTTGTCGTCGGGACATGGGCAATTTCCTCACGTTCGAGGCTTGACAAATGGATGGAATCTCTGATCGAGAACGGCTACTCACGCCTGATCAAGCTGCGTTTTCAGACCTACTCAGGCCACTGAGAAGGATCCCATCCTCATCGACCTGTCGCTCGACCGCAGATCACACACAACCCGCAGAGAATTGGTGCCCGCTAACAGGGTGCATGTCGAGCAGCCTCGAGTCATGCGACTACCTGTCCACCGCTTGTCGACCAACTGGCTGACAAGTCGTGCGCACTAATGGAAAGGCAGCCAGGCGGTTAGCCCTCATCGAGGATGAAGGACCTGGTCGACGTCGTGTACTATATCACGAACATCAGCCTTCCCTCGATAGCCTTGCCCACTCAATACAGTACGAATGCTCTTAAGCGCGGTATGGCTGTCCCGAGTGCTTCGAGGTGCTGGGATTGGGGCGGGAGGCTTCGCGGCGTTCGCCAGAGCGAGCGTTCCCAGGAGTACACCCTCGTTTGATGCAGCATCATCGCTCGTATCCACGTTCTTCGACCCCGCCCTCGACGGTTCTTTTTCTCGATCATGCGGACCTTGCTGACTCGCTGCGCTGGCTGCAGAAAGACCAGAGTAGTCCGTTATGGCAAGGCCTCGCCCTACGGCAAGCGCAACCTATAAAGCTGAAGAGTTGGCAAGCAATCGGAAAACCTTCGAGTTCGGCGCCGACTGAATGCCCAGACTGAAATAGTAATGCAACAATTTCTTGAAAAGAACCGTTATTCCAATCAACTATTTACTTCAGTCGTTCTGCTAACAGTTGGTTGATAACCTTGGATTACCCTCGACCGTGCATGGCCTTCGCGCATTGCCTGTTCGACAGCCCTGTCTCTACCACCCCGGTAGGCTTCCACCTTATCGGGGTTTTCGCCAGCAATCCGCATCAACAACCGCTTCAATAGCAGCAGTATTCGACACCCGTCGCATACCGCGTTCTTCAACAGCAGCAGCGGATCAGCATCCTGTTCAAACATCGGCTTCAAGCATCTCTTCCTGTTTGATGAAATAGCGTCATCAGCGATAAGAGAAACAAGTTCGACGGCGCGCTTTGGCGTCAGGGGACCGCTTTGCCGATCAAACCTTCTTCGAACCCGCACGCGCCGCAAGGTCGTTAGATCAGCAGATTGGTCACCGGCTTCGCAAGTGCATCGGCAATGTGCATGCACGCCTCAAAGAAGTTTGCTGTTGCCCGATGTTCTACCAGATGACGCGCATCATACGCCGTTGCAGCCATAAGACGTACAGAAACGTTCCTCTTTTGGTCGGGCATTCAGGCAGCTTCGCCCGCACCCGTTCGATAAATCATCAGACAGATCGTAGGCAGGCAAATCCGATCAGGGAACATGCGGTAGTCGTCGGCTGCTTTCCTTCGCGCGATCACATCGCACGCTTCGATGTAGGGTCCCAATGACGCGTTTCCTGATAGATAATGCCGCCCTCTTCGAGTACTTCAGCTCGACGACGAATCTCACACACCAAGCCATCGTGGAGGCTGTGCATTGATATTCTTGAGTCCTCGGTTTTTGGTACCCAGCTGCGTTGTACCATCGCCGCCGCAAGCTTACGTTGCCATCGGCGCGCAGACTGCCCTCTTCCATGCCGCAATCGGATATTTTCAAGAGCAAGGAATATCTGGCGCAGCTTCTGTACGAACAGACGCTGCTTCAGGTGTACGCAGATCGGGCTTTGTCACGAGTTCGATAAGTGTGTACCAGCGCGATTATAGTCAACCAAAGAATGCGTAGCACCTCGATACGACCCTCACGCCACGCAGCACCATTTTGCCGGCATCCTCTTCCACATGGATGCGTTCGATACCCACTCGAGCACGATACCCATCGGCTGTGACGGGCATATTTTCTTGTTCATCGCCTTCAGCAAGGCCCTCGATGCCCCAGCGTTCGGAAGCACCCCGACCATCAACCGATAAGTCGAGGTGTCCACGCGCACAAAATGCCTTTGCGGACCCTCGCGTGGTTTGATAGTTTCGCCGCGTCGGGGCACATATACACCTTTGCGCATAAAACATCGTGCGCTTTTTCGATCATCACAGTTCGTCGCAAAAACCAGCAAGCACAATACTTTCAATAGCTGCTTTATTGGAACCGGTAATGCTCCGGGAAGCCCTAAGCACACCGGACAAGTATGCGTATTCGGCTCGGCGCCAAATTCCAGCTTACAGCCGCAGAACATTTTTGTTTCCAGGCGCGTTGGTTCACAGTGAACCTCCAGCCCGATAACTGCTTCCCCAGTCTTGCAGTACTTCTTCCATACTTTTGCAGCCTGCTAACTGCTTTCTGGTTAGCAAAATCGGGAGCGATCAGCGCAGAGCCATAGGCCACTTCAGTGCTGCTGCTACATCGTAACATGTTTTTCATCACGAAAACGCTGGTGCTATCAGCCGCACGCCAACGGGCAGCCCACTTTCTTTTTCCCCAGGCCAACCGGCATATTCATGCCGCCGTTGCCAGCGATATTAATAGAAATAGTGAACATATCGGACTGATACATGCTCGTGGGGACTCAGAAAGCTCACCGAATCGAAATGCCGTGCGCGGTGCAACAGGCGCGAGAATGCAGTCAACCTTTTTCATACGCCTTCTGCAATCCCTGCGTGATATGGTGCGAACTGCTGAGCGGGCAGGAAGTACGTATCGTAGACTCCCGCTGAAAAGAAGAAAGCTTCCGAGCATGATACGCCGGCGTGCCTCAAGACCGAAAGCCTTTTTCTCGCTCGCTTGTATTAGCCGCCAGATCCGTATGGCTGGGTCACGGTATCCATAACGGACACTATCGAAACGTGAAAGATTCGAAAAGCCTCTGCGGGACCCAACACGTAGTAAGCGCTGATAGCAGCCGCCGCATGAGAAGATCAACCATCACCTGGCGCCAAACTGCGCAGCTGTTCAGCGGCAGACTCAACCGCGCTGCGCACTTCATGCGAAAGGCCTTCGCTTCCATGAACGCCGGCACGATACCACTAGTCATGCCTTCGACGCCCGATCGAGTCCTTCTGTGAAATCGATGGTGCATTGCTGACATGCGCAGTCCTTTCGCGCCAGCAGAAAGCACGTTGAGAGCAACGGCCGCATCGTGGACTGTGCGTGTGAAAGGTCCCACCTGGTCAAGCGAGCTACCAAAGGCAACGACCCCATAGCGCGATACCACTCCATAGGTTGGCTTAACAGCCACGACACCACAGAAACTACCCGGCTGACGAATAGACCCACATGTCAGCTTCCTAATCGTCGACTTGCCATGCCCGCAGCAGCTACTGCCGCAGCGCTACCACCCCGAACCACCTCCCGGCACATGTGCGATATTCCAAGGGTTCTTGGTCGTGCCAAAAGCGCTCGATTCAGTTATGCTGCCAAACGCAAATTCATCCATGTTGAGCTTGCCTAATGGCAGAGCGCCAGCATCAATCACCTGTTGTACACAGGTAGCTGTATAAGTGAAACATAGTTTTCAAGCATCCGCGAAGCACACGTGGTGGGTGCCCTTGATTCATGCGTTGTCTTTTGAAAGTTACCGCACGCCGGCCAAGGCCCTAGCGTGACTCAAAGAGTTGCCTGCAGTTATAGCTGCATCAACCCGATCAGCCTGCGCAAGCACCGCGGGCGTTGTTTCCAAAAACGCATTAATTGTCGGATCGATAGCCTCATACGGGCAATCGACCGTTCAGCAACTTCGCGCAGTAAATTTCCCACGCAGGCCTTCGCGAATGGTAGCGATAGAACAGCAAGCGAAAATCCTTCATCAGGCATCGCCCGCACCAAGATAGAAGGAATAAGAACTTCCCTCAGCTGTGCTGGCGCATTTTCAAGCGCTTGTTCTTGCGTAAAACTTGGCTGCTCGATATCGTCGCGCATAACATTTGAAAGATCACCAATGGGATGAAACGTCGGTTCGACGCCTTCCAAATCGTATTCAGTAATGGGCGCAAGACTGTCAATGATCGTATTTAAGTCAGCTGTCATCTGAGGGAGTTCCCCATCGATAGACCAATGCGGGCGTATTCAGCAATCGCACGCACATCCTTTTCAGTTACATGTTCGGTCATGACACACACACCTTCGCTGCATAAGCATTATGCAAGATCGATCTGCAAAAGAATTGCCCTCCAGCACTATCGCTTTTAAAAGTTGCACGCCTGCCGGTTGTTTGTCGCAATTCGTACAAAACTTCCCGACACTTCAGTCTGGACGAGCTGTATCACGGTTTTCTCATCAGCAAAGCCAGCTAAGCGCCTCTGTGCTGCAGTTCTAAACACCTTTTTAACGGGCAGCAATGACTGGACACGGCAAGTAAACAGCACGTGAGCTAACGCGCAAGTAGACGCGAGAGAGCAACTGGGAGGCAACATGAAAGTCAGTGATGGTCCATCATGGATACGAGAAACAGTGTGGCATAACTTCGGAGTGAATACGAAATAAGAAAACTCCTCTGGCGCAGGGACCCAGAATAGTGTCCTGCAGCCCAGAGAGCGAAGTTTTGTCACAAACTACATTTGTGTCAAGTGGACGATGAAAATTGAACGAACGAAAAACAGTAAAGCACTGAGTTTACTGTTTCATAAAGTTGTAACTGTCTCAATTGTTTATATTGAGTGTTTCTACTCGACAAATTTGAAAATTTACTCTTGTTTGGTTATGTAACTATACCATTCCATAAACCGACACTGTACCCAATTCTATTTGCCAATTTAATAAATAGGAGTTCAAGACATGTACTGAACATCGTGCTTCACTACTTTCTACATTTATCTTTAAACATAATGACTACTTCTTCTCTAACATTTTGTAAACTTAGCAGATCCTATCGATACTTCAAATACTATGATATGTTTGACATCGCTCGCTAATTCAGCACACTCGAACGTATATCTTGGTACCTATCTGGACCAGTGTCCAATTTATATCTGTCCTTTCATAATAAAGATGTTTTCCTTTTGGATTACAAATACTTTTTTTTTATTAACTTCTTTTGCATTTTGATTTTAAATATGTTTCAGAATACAGCTTCATCACTTTAAATATTTTGTAATTGCTAAATTTTATCATTTGGAAATATTTACTTTAATTTCTTCATACTCTCATAGAAAAACCTCAGTTGCTGTCTCAGAGTGGTGAAAGGCTGCTTCCTTTACTACCTTCTAGTCTACATTATGCCACCTCTCTACAAACTCTAGAGTCGCTATCAATCACTTGCGAGAGGTATCGATAGTCTCTTGTGTACGCGCTTCGCGCGAGTTCTTTCAAAGAGAAGAGAGCGTTTGTCCATGAAGTGTAAGTTGCGCAAACCACTCTTCGTTTTGATTGATACAGACAGCCCCTACAAGGCGAAGCATTGCTTGTTTGAGGAACAGTCAACTGCGATGTGTGCTTCTTTATCTCATTTGGTGAGCCTTTCACAGAAGTTGTTTGTACGTATCCAGTGAGTCGCGTTCTTTGGAGAATCTGGGCGGTTAGTACATATGCGAAACTCTGACTCTTCTAGAAGATGTGCTCCTTTTGGGTCTATCTCTTTCATACACCTCATGTGCTCAAAGCCTGTACATGTACCTAACTCTCGCTATCAATGTAGCTTCCAAAGGTATGTTTCATAGCAGCAATAACTGCTCCCACTCTGGGCTTTTTGTTCTACATCTATCAAAGACATTTCTCAGTTGACAACAGTTCTGCCAGGCAGCGCCGCACGTAGTCTCACCGATCGCTCTCACGACATCTGCATGAGCATCAGAGATAACAAGTCTCACTCCGCGGTACTCCGCTCTCTCAAAAGATATAAGGAAGTCTCTTCCAGACAGACAAGACTCTGTCTCTATACATTCAAGCCCTAAGCAGTTTGTCTTTTTGGCTACCGTGGTACAGCTATAGCAATAACAACAGCACGCTTGGTTGTGTGTCCTACTGCTCTTATAGGAATATGGGTTTGCATCAAGCCAAAGATAGCCATCTCATCAGACAAAGAGTTGTGTCTTAAATCATCTACCTTCATCTAAAGACTCTGACAAGTTCGAGACTCTGCTTCTTGCTGATCTTTCAACACCAAAGCTCACCTCAGCGCTTTTTCTACCTTACGGTTTGAGATGCACCTTGGGTCCACACATATCACAGATACGGCCGGTACCCGCTGTCGTCTAAACAGCAACCTCACTTACTGCGATGTCGTCAGGAAAAGACAGGTTCCTTCACGGAGCTAAAGGAATTTTTGGTGCACAGTGCAACTTAGTTACAAAGCAGCTCATCGGTATCCATTGCGAGCGCAACCAAGCTCTTCCACTTGCTCAACGCATTACGGTATTTACTAAGTACAAGTAGTGTTCGTCGCCATACTGACTGAGACTCAATTTGTGATCTTAGGTGTAGAGACATTGCGCTCAGTTTACAGTGTAGAGTTTGCATTGCGGTTATTTTCAACATGAATTGGTTTTGGTGACTATATAGGAAATAACCCACTACTGATGACTGAAACTGCTCCTCTTACACCACTTTTTGGGACACAACCAAAACCTCCAAATTCAATTTTCTCTCTAAATCCTCCTTTTTGTGTCTATATATTACCACTGTTCACTGTTCAATATTATGCAGCATGGCGCATGCCCGAAGGACAACCAGCTTGCCTTTATGCTTTTGGTGTTCTCTAACCGCTGCGAAGCCAGTGCAAGGAGTGCCGCTATGCGCGAGATCAGCACCAGCACGCTGCGCATAATAGCGATTGATGCCCATGTCATCGGCAGTTGTTTAATGTCGCCGGAGGCCACAAAGATAGTCCAGAATCACAATGCCTCGCCTGAAAATGTAACGCGCTGCTGAGCTGGCGCAATATCATCCCAGGTTTTAGGAGGCACATTCCAAGAAAGCAAGCGTGTCAACTCATCACCCGACAAAACCTGGGGTTGCCTCAATCACCGACAAGGCCGATGCCGCTGCACATGATGATGAGCCAGCCAGTCGATGCGCTTTCTACGTTGTTCCGACATGCCCATGTGAATGTAACAGCTGGCGATATGGGCAGATTTCGCACCTTTTCTAAAACTTTTGGAGATAGGTTTCCATCGAATCGGTTCTGGTCAGGCTGTAAATCGACGCCGGGCGAGATAACAAACAGCACATGGTCGCCGCTAAACAGCATTCCACTTGGTCGGTGCAGCAGAGCAAGATGGCCCGGCGTATGACCACCAACCTCAAACACGTCAAACTGGCAGAACCCACTGCGATAGAGTCCCTTCCCGACAAACGAAAGCATAGGATATCCGCATCGAAGCGATCGGCCTGTCTTGTTTTCAGCAATAATCGAACGGTAGTGGGCTGGACAGCCTCGAAAGCATGCGCGCTTATACAGCTGGTCAGCCCAGGGGTCGCAAAGGCTGCGCTGCATCCGTCCAAAATCAACGTGGCTCAGATAAACCAGATACAGCGGTCTCGCCACTTCGTCGAGCAACTCCCACATGGTCCCTTGAAAATGCGTGAGGAAGCGGCGCTAATGCTGCGGATCGGCTTTTAAATCGCGCAACGGCACCTTCAAGCATGGTGCGCCCTACGGCACCTGGGGCACCTGCATCGTACAACGAGCGTTTCGCGCCGTCCGTTGAATGAGATAGCGAGCCCGTTTCCGACGTCGCGCCGTTGGGAAACGGAACGGGAGTGAATAAACATCTGGACTCGGAATGAATGTGTAAACGTATTCATTGCAGCTGCTCATATCATCTCGAGCCTGCTGGTGCTGGTGTGGTCTGATCTGCTGTCACTCCGACTCGACGACTGCGCGCGAGCACCAAAGCGGCACCGAGAATCGCTCCACAGGTATCAGTCGTCAATCCGCCGGATCGCCAGACGTCCGCTGCACAAACAGTTGGTGAATTTCGTCGGTCACCGCACACTTGCGAACCTGAGCAACACGATGAAAGCATGTGACGTCGCATCCGGCCCTGATGCAAAAGCCACGAGCAGGCCTACATCAAGCATTCGCGAGGTGTGCAAAGCAGGTGAAACTGGATCGTCTGTGAGCGCAATCCTTACTGTCGATAGCAGCCTTCAGGGTCTCGCGCACCGACCAAACATTCCTGAAGACAGATCGCCGCCGAATGAGGCTGACGCCAGACAGATGAAACGAGCCCACGATGGCAGGCAGCCAACGAAGCTTTGTGTTTTTGCTGTGCCATCAGGTTGCTCTCCCTCATGGTTCTAGCTATCAGTTGGCGACTCGGTACCACGTTTCTTTCCCTTTATAATAACCATCGTTACCAACCGCGCACGAGGATGAACGTTTGCAGAATACCAACACATCGACCATGGGTTTGGTCCGGTCTTCGACAGTCGATCGCACGCTCATACCAGCAGTTTTCCTTCAGTGCTGTCACGACAAAAATAGTTTCTATTACGGCAGCCCACATCGTTTTCTGGCACGTCATAGCAGCCTGCGTTGGGGTGCCCATACCACCAAATACCCCGCTGGACACGTCCATTCAGGCGAAGCGCACTGTTAAAGATGCTGGCACTGTCTCTTTGGGATGTTATCGAGCTGCGACATTAAGGGTTCTGCCGACAGCACCATCAAACATGCGGTGCCCGCCAATCTGAATATCATTTTTCGATGCGGCGCTAATCGAAGCTGTGTACGCCAATGGTCGTACTGCCGAAGCGCTATATCGTCGCCTGCTGAGCACACACAAAACGACCGATTATTGGTCTTCCTCGACCAGCCCCGCCAATGCCGCTTGGCTCAAAAGAGCGTCTTATTGATAGCTGGAAGAGCCTCGACCCTTACTTGTAGCTAGACCTGAAGTAAGCAGGTGAAATATGCGGTTGAGGTGGTGTACGCCATGGTTCTTGCCTGTAAGGGTGTCAATTTCTATACGTTGAACTTTGAAGTGCATGACGTCACCGTCTTGCACCATAATCCTTGCCTTCTTGACGCACTTTGCCCGCAGCACGGCAACCCGCCCTCGCCACCGTTCGCTGTAGTCGGCAAAGCTGCTCTCAGCCTTAATGAATCCGCGCTGAAAATCGGAATGGATCACAGCTGCTTCAGGTGCCCTGGCACCAACGGAATAGTCCAAGCATCGCGTTTCCGTTTCACCGCTTGTAAAAATAGCTCTGCAATCCCAACAGCTTGTAGCGCTTCGCGCACCAATCGCGCTGAGTCCACTTTCAGACAGCCCCAATTCAGCAAGATATTCGCGCTTCCTCAGGCTCTAAATCAGCGAGATCAGCCTCAACCCTGCGCAGAAATAGGAACGCACTCCTCCATCAATTTCAGGCAGATCAGCCGAAAGTGCGTCCTCATCAACATTGGCTGCGTACAGCATCGGTTTGCTGTCAGTGGTCAGAGTGCAGATCGCAAATGGCCGCAGTTTCTTCATGCGATAAGCCGAGCGTACGAGCACGATGACCTTCGTTGGTACCATCGCCATCTTGTGCAACTTCCACGCGTGGCAAGCGACTTGTCGCGTTTGTGCTCTCCTTTTCTAAACGAGGCGGCGCTTTTCCCGCGTCGCGATATCTGCCGAGTATCAGCTCTGTTTTCGATAGTGTCACATCGCTCTGTGGATCAACCTCACCAGCCACATGTACGACATCTGGATCGGAAAAGAAGCGCACTACTTCGCAACCTGCATCGGTTTTCACGAATGTTTTGCCACTGATTGCCCAGTCAACTTCACCCAGCGATGCGCCCGCCACTAAACCAGCAATATCAACAAACTCAACAGCCAGCCCGGCACGATGCGAGCAGGATGATCAATCTCTGCTAAGCGGCTGAGTCGCGCATCAGGCACCGGCGCAACACGCTATGCATTTCGACCGTCTGCAGCGGATAATTCGCTGCTAAGCCGCCCTTCTTCGTTAACGCGGTGAACAGCGTCGACTTGTCACAACACGGCACCCACGATGCCGATGGAAAGCGGCACGACAATCTCCCGTTGTGCCTGGGTTATCTATATTCTTCGTAATATTACGCGCAGAGCGCCCGCGTTGGTGCAGGCGCTTCCATAATAGCAAATGTATGAGCCTTTGAAAGCCGCGAACAGGCCAAACTGTGCACCGACAAGTAAAGCATGCGAATAACCACAGAGCAGCACCGGCGCCAGCATATTTGATAAGCACCGTCCACGCCTTCTCAGCTTGAAGTCTGAAGACTGCTTCACCTCCTGCGATGATAATGCTCGGCTTCGCCAGTCCAACCGATAAGAGATAACCGCCATCACATTGCCACGATGATACGCCATGAGCTACCGAATTCGAAATGAAGTCAGAAGAAACTCAAAGGCGATGAACCTTCGCCCAAAGGTTGAATGAGCGAGGCCGTTGTAGCCAAGGTTCACGATAATACCTGCGACTACTACCACAAAACCGTAGTAATAAGAGAGCGACGACGCGACCGACCAGCTCCATCACCACGATAGAAACGCATGCTCGATAAGCGAGATAGCACTTGTTAATGCAGCATGAGAACACCAGCAGAAGAAGAGCCACAAAACCGATAACTGGCGCAATACCGCCATCTGCTGCTGCACCGAAGGCAGCGTGATAAACGCCATAGGAAGAGTACGCTGACGGCCGCCACTGCATCATCAGCTGAACCCATGGCGATAAACGCTGCAGGAACAATCATTAAACCGGCGAAGAATCGAAATGCAGCGTCAGCACCGCCGATCCATGCACACTGCGTAATCAGATTTTCCTTCACGAGATAAGGAACCATACGTAACCATAATGCCCATGGCCGGCGACAAACTGTAGAACATCTTAGCCTCATGCGCCAATAAGAAGCTCCGGCGACATTTGCTGAAATCAGGCGTTAAATAACAGGCACGCCTGCCCAGCGCTCCAGGAAACGTTGCCACGTGCACAGCAGTAGCGACAGCAGCTACCAACAGCAAAAGGCATGCATACCCAGGTTTAGCCTCCTTTCAATGCCACCCTTAACGCAACGAAACAAGAAATGCCGCAGCCATAAACAGCAGCAGCATAAACAAGAAACTTGAATCAGTACTGTCAATCAGTTTACGAAGAAATTACCACTGCTCAGCCATATCGGCTAAGGAGTTCGCTCACATATGACACCACATATGCTTTGCAACCCAGCCGCCGATGATGCAGTAGTACGGCAATAATAAACAGTGCTACCGTAGAGCAAGTACGCCGATGAAGGTATATTTCTTACCAAACGAGCAGAAATGCCCCCAATAACTGACTGACCTGTCTTTTGTGACTGTGCCGTTTCAAGCAAGAGCATCGAAACGCCAAAAGTAAATACGAGTACCAGATATGTAGAACAAAATGCCGCCGCCATACTTCGCTGCAAGATACGGAACGCCACACGTTTCCCAAACCCATCGCACTGGCGGCAGCGAGACAGGATCAAACATCCATTTCGCGTACTGACCATAAAGGCTCGTTCAGTCTTTCTGCGTCATGAAACCCTCCGGTGTCACTGGAGCCATATGTTCCGCACAGCTCGAATGAGTATATAAAACCGGCATCATAGATCTCCCAAGTAGATACGGGCGACAACATCCACTGTTCGGGGTTATAGATCGCACGGCACGTGTCTCCACAATTTGCAAGGAAGCAATCGTTACCCACAGAGGACTAAACTGACAAATTGTTTGAAATATCCCACCTGACGCGCTCTATGTTGTTTTAAAGCAAGCACGCCGCGAGTGCGCAAACCGAAGGACAGAATGTCGTTCGATTACCATCTGCACCCGATCGGAAGGAATCACACTATGTCAGCGGCATCTGCGGTCTACAACGAATACGGACGGCGACCAGACTCTCAAAAACATGTGCGACGTCATGGCTCATCGAGGATCCGATGGCGAGGACGCTATCTCGACGAGCGATATCGCTTTTGAGTCGCCGCTTGTCTCTGATCGACCTCGAAGGCGGCAGTCAACCAATGGTGCGTCTAACGAGGCTGACAGAAACAGCTCAAGGTGACCTCGCTCGCACAGCTTGATGGCACATTCTGCCAAGACAAACAGTCGGCGGCAGCACGCGGTGATTATGCAATAGTATTCACGGTGAACATACAACTACCAAGACCTCGCGCCGAACTCCGAACACGACGGTTGGACGTTTGCGACCTCATCTCCGACACCGAAGTACTCCTCGTTGCCTACCTGGCGTGGGAGAAGCGGCACTCGTCTTCGTGGCATGTCTCGCCTTTGCCATACTGGGATCAAAAAGACGCCACGAATTGTTCTGTGCATCGTGACTTCTTCGGTGGCTAAGCCGTTCTACTACAGAGCAGCACGGCTCGTTTATCTTCGCCTCGAAATTAAAGTGCATTCTTGAGCACCCTCGCCTCATACGCGCGAATCCTCAATGAAAGAAGCACTCGAGGCTTAGTACCTCTTTATGTTTCCAGTTTTCAGCGCTCAACGAAACGTTCTTCGAGCGGCATCTTTAAACTTCCTCAGGGTGCACTGTTTTAGCGTGCGCGCCGATGGCACCTGCGATATCGACGCTGGTGGCGCCCGTCTTTTGCGCCCGATCATGGCGCACGCAGAAAGCCGAAACCGTCCAGGCTATCGACGAAACCATGCGTGAATCGGTGCGCCATCACAAATGTCGCCGGATGTGCGAGGATTGGATCGTTTCTCCTCTTCTGGCATCGATTCAAGCTTTTCATATGGCTGCCTGTCATGCGCGAAATCCGGCGATTCATACGTTCACCGTGGGCTTTTCACCGAATATGAAGGGGCGTGACGGAAATATCTTGGGCACGTGAATCGCGCGCAAGAACTGGGCATATCAGGCGAAAGCAAGCATATAACCGAACAAAGAATGCAGGATGTGCTGCCAGCTGTGTGCAATGGCATAAGTGGATGAGCCATCTGCCGACCCGTCGGCTGTAGCGCTTTGCGCTTCGTCGATCAGTTTGGCCGCCAGACAGGTAAAAAGCCGTACTTTCTGGCGCGAGCCGATGATTTGCGGCGGCTATCGCGGCCTAATCGCAGCTTACCGCTTGAAAAACGCTAAACTCTCGTGGTGTCCAAAACCTCATTTTACGAGCGGCGCAAAGATTGTTGCGTGGCTTAGGACTGCCAGGGCAAATTATCTGGAGAGAGGGCCCAGCAGAACCGTTGAGGAGCTGGTACTACGCAATGCGGAAATGGTGTGGCGTTTTCTCCTAGATCAGCGCACGCTTGCCGAAAAGACATCGGCCACTCATGAAAACTCCTCCAGCAGCTGACTTGGCTCGGTATATGCTGGAAGCATCCAGTCTTGATGAAGTTACGCGTATGCAATATCTCGACCTGCGCAATTCTTTTTGGCTGGTCGGCGACATCCTCTGAAGACCGACAAAATGGCAATGGCGCATGTCTCTTGAATCCCACCGGGTGCCGTTTTTGGACAAAGAAGTATTCAATGTTGCTGCTTCTATTCCCACTGCACTCCAAAGGTGAGCGACCATCAAACGAAGATTACCCTGCGCCAAGCGGCTGAACGTGCCATACCAGCCGACTGGCACAAAAGCAAAACTTTGGCTTTCCCGTGCCCGCTGCTAACTCAGCTTTGAAACAGGACAAGTGCTACGGAAAAGCTAGTCAAAGGCTGGTTTATTGGCGAGGAAGCGCAGCGCTTTACAACACCGATGAACCGTGCGCTTACTCGACGAACTCAAAAGCGGGCACGCGTGATAACACGCGCCGCATCTGGATTATCTACATGTTCCTTATGTGGTACCGCAGTCACTTTGTCGATCGCAGCCAGCGTAAAGGTTTCATTGTGCCAATGTGAGATGCGAGTCGCAAATCCGCATTCCACCGCCGACTCCGCGGTCCTTCCGAGCGCGCCGACCGCAATAGTTGTGCATCACTGGAGAAAACGCTCGTACTGCAGATGACTTTTCCGTGTAAGCTAGCTCTGCGCAAAGCTCTGCTGACAAAGACACCCATGAGGTTGCTTCCTCGTAGCGACGTTCAATGCACACGGGACGGTTCTTTCCTTGTACATATTACGCGAGGTATTCGCGCAATGCCAAGCACCAGCCGCCGAATGCCACCCAACAAGAGAAAGAATGGGGCACACAATGGTCGTGTATGACCAGGCGTCTAGACAAAACGCGGTCTCTGGACCATCCACGAGCACACAGTAGTATGACGCCAGCGACGAAAGAAGCCCCAGCCATGTTGCAATGCGCAAGGGTTTTGTCGTCGTGAAAATCACACCATTCAGGGCACTTACCGTACGAGGTTTTGGAAACGAGCCAGGCTCGTGCCAGAAAAGTCGCCTTTCGGCCGGCGTATAGGGAAATGGTAGCGTGGCGAGACCCAACGGAAAACAGTCCCTCGAAAAACGATGATGCAGGCAACTGCATGGCGGCACGTTTAGCTGGACCGTGCGCGAAAGGCCCTAAAGTCACTTGCAGCACTGCAACCATCCATATTTGATGTAACTCACTGAGCACCTGGTAAAAGGCACTCCGGAACACTTTGCCAGCAGCCAACCCTGTCGGCGCGCTTTCTGATACGCTGCCACGCAGTCGTATTCAGGCTGGTCGCGCAGTACTGCACCATCTCAAACGCAACGGCTGGCGGCTGGCTGCGTATCGGCGTCGACAAAGGCCACTATCTCGTGCCAGCACGATGGAGTCCGGCATACAGTGCTGCCTCCTTTCCAAAGTTGCGTGAGAAACCGCCTTCACCCGCGCGCGTTCACGACTTTTTCACGCAAAGATGCGAAGCATCACCGCAAATGTTGCATCCGAGCTACCATCGTCGATAAACACAACCTCACACGAAACATCGTCGGCTGCAGAGCAAAGAGCAGCGACAACCGCATCGACGGTTCAGCATCTTCCTTCCTCATTTGAATGCAGGAACAATAAAGGAGACAATCATGTGGTGTCGCTAGAGTACGTGGAAGCAGCGCTGCTGATTCTTTGCCAAAGACACGGCAGAGGGACGTCCGCGAAAACGTGTGAAAAGCATCTAGCGCTGCAAAGCAAGGGCGGAAACCGTACATGAAAGCTGGTGCAGCAGCATCAGCGGCGCAGGCCCGGCTGCGGATGAGGCTATCCCGCCGGTAAGCAAGGACGTGCACGACCACCGAGACCGACCAAACCGCTGCCCGCAAACACGCGTAGCGCTTGTCGCAGATTGTGGGCGAAGTTCGCGCCTTCTTGAACCGCTTTATCTTCCAGACTCTCGGCATGGTACCTGGGCTAGTATACGGCATTCCGTGGCAAACCTCACCGCCATCACTATTGCCACCATTGCAAACTTTCTTGCCCATCGTGACGTTACGCTAAAGCTCCGCCAATCCGGCCCGAAGCGCGCTTTTGTGCTCAGTGCTTTTTGCGCACTAACAGCACGTTTAGTACAGTCGCTATTTCATATATATGACTGCGTCGGCATTATGCCGCCTTGTTGCTAAAGCTCTCGCTACTGCCGAATCTGCATTGTGGCGTGGAACTTCGTCGTTGTTCTCGCAAGGTCGTTTTCAAGTCAGTGTGGTGAGTGTGGACCGTACACGCGTGACTGTGAGCATGACGGTACCGACGGACGCGCCATCTGCCGACGAGTAACTGCATCAGACACATCAAGGCTGCCTGACGTCATACCATATTGCTGCAAGAGCCATACCTGTCAAGATGCTCAGTCCTGCAGCAAAAGGAAGATAGTGCTAGTACACTCCATTGCTCATGCCGGTATGGTCTCGCATCACAGACAGCTCGGCGAGATATTCTGTTTTACCACAAAGGAGTCTGCCGGCTTGCGATCAACCGCGCAGGTCCACCCTCTTTTATAGGGAATTGCTAAAGCCAAAATGCCTGCTCGCATCTGTAAAGATAATGGTACCCGTACGCTGCTTTTTCGACGATAAGATTAGCCATCCATACCGACGCCTGACCGAGTTAGTCCAATCAGCAGTCGGCTGTAGACCCAAACTCAAGCCGCACATTGTCTCACTGTACGTTCCGCAGAAATATTGACAGCTGAGAAGCGCGCGGTTCCGGGAAAAACAGGAGAGTAATTATCGATCGGATACCGCCAACGTCGATATGCGTCTTTCCACCTTGCCAGTACTCTTCGCCATTAACGCGGAACGTGAACGATTCTTCCTGTGTAATCTTCCAGCGTGAAAAGCAAAGTACACTCCACGCCGTGATATTATCGGAAGATCGATAGTTATCGATCCCCCACCTGGAATCAACCTGCAAAATCCCGTTTGAGCGAACAATTGTCGAAGTGTGTATTCGAATTATCAAGAGGGAAGAACGGTTACCGTCGACTCAAGGGTACCACTTGGCAGCGCGAGGCGATTGGCCACGTCATCGTCAACAACTGCTGTTTGTAGCAAGGCTGCATCGCCTTCTTCAAAACTCCAGGTAGATGTGCTGCTTTTTGCAGTTTCCGTTGAATACTCACAGATCGATGCCGTAGCATAGCGGTTGTGCCAGATTTCTTTGGTTGGCGCGGTGACCTTGTCCATGGTGGTCTTGTCGCGGTTGTTTTACCCTCAGTCGTTTTCCTTCGGTTGCCTCGTCGCTTGAAGGACATCTCGTCTGAGAAGTATTTAGTATGCGAGATATTTTGTCTGGCCAGCGTTCTCATTCGAAGCATCTTGGGCACCAGTACCTGGGAAGTATCGCCGAGCGATTCGTGACTGCTATTATCAAGTCGCTCATACCCATAGAGATTGCTCGCTTCGGTGGTGTTGAATTTATACTCAATACCCCATGCGTTCTCAATAAAAAGTCGATGCCCAAACCCACGATGCTGGGAGGCTGACCGCGTTGTCGGAGTTACCTGCCGCTCGCGCTGATCCACTGGCTAATATCTTTGGTGATCAGGGAATTGTAAACACTCACTGGGTGCGTGCCCAAGATCCATGAACGGTTTTCAAAGCGACGATAGTTAGCATCATCTTGGTAGGTTTCTTCATCTGCTGTGCGGAAGAACGTATTGTTAGCATCAATAGAGTCGGTGCCAGAATTAGCATCAGTATCAATCTGAACATGAGCTGCAACCCGGGTTCGGTCTTAGTCTTGACAACTTCAGATTCAGCTCAGACCTCCTCTGTCCTAGCCTCAGATGCGGTTCCAGGCCCAACTCCTTCCAGCTCAGATTCAGCCTCAGCCTGAGCCAAAGGCGATATGTCTCTGATTACTCGTGTCGCTCTAAATGTTTTGATAGGTTGTTCGAGCGACGAAAAGGTAACCGCTCCACCCATATCGCGAAAACCCCTGCATAGGCCGCATATGGTCCAAATGGCATCAGCCAACAAAACCGCACCAGCAAGTAGTGCCAATGCCGCTGCCGAAAGAGGCACCCATACACCCGGTCTGCCTCATCTCTTCGCTGTTGTGGTGGTTGTTTCGAGTGCGGTATTGCCAGCTGCCTCGTATCAGGCGCGCTGGATACCCTGCCGGCACAAAGGCTGTTTCGGTGCGGTATTGCCAGCTGTTTCATGTACTGTTGTGTTAGTTGCTTTGTTTGCTGTCGTGTTCCTTTGAGCAAAAGTAACGCGATAAAGGCAACTCAGCGGCAAAAATACCAAGTCAGATATACCAAGGAGCTGGAACACATAACCCGGCAGCGCCGCTGAGGTTTTGCACCCGCACATTATGGGTTGCCAAAACAGCAAGTGCCAGCACAGCCAGCCAACAAAAACCGCTGGACGAACAACTCGAATACCTTTTTGTTGCAAGGCAGTTCAATCAATCGGGCACCGCATAGGCCACTACGCAACACCGACGAGATAGCACCAGCGGTTTGACGGGTACGATGACCGTTCATCAAGCTTTGATACAACCGGCAGTAACCAGAGCAAAACAAGAAGCGCCGCAAAAATAGTCCTCTTGCGCCCAGCTGGTGACAAATGTTTGAAACAGAAATGGTGCCAACATTAGCAATAAGAGGAAATGCATACGTCTGCGCATCATTTTGCCGAAAACATACCCTTTGAAAAACAGAGATCTCCGGCAATGCTTTCACAAAATGCGAGCGACGGAAAAATACCCACCTGCAGGGAACTTGTGCACGATCAGCTGAAAGTATGCAATGACAGAGGAACAGCAATTGAGGAAAGCAGGATAGCGCCTATCGCTACCAGCGCCAACACGCTCAGAGACGTCAGGTATCCGCGAACAGCAGCCCATTTCTGCCCGTTTTCCCTACGATAGGCGACACCAGCGCACAACAAGATGCAGAACACGCACACAATGTATCCAAAGTACTACTCGCAATAGAGCAGCGCGAGCACAAGGCAAAAGTGGGCATCCACGAACCGGTGCGATTCAGCGATTGAAGGCCATAACCAAAGCGGCGGCCACAGCATGGCGTCGGTCATAAAGTCAAAAAGCTACTGAGTTGTCTATGTACCAGAATGAACAACCGTACAAGATGCAGCTACAAGCGCAGCAAGGCGACCCTTTCCTTCACGCTTGATAAGAAGATACATGAACAGCATGCAGAGAATCTGCTTAATAATGCTGAACACCACACGCCATGCCTGAGTAGTAGCGAAATCTCCGCCCGCAGCGCCAAAAAGCCATTTGATACTGAATTGCAGGTAGAAAAGGGGCGACGTCGAATAATAATACGAAAAAACTCAGAAAAGAGATCGCCGCAGGCCGTAATCCCACGACCAGGAAAAACGTGCCATCCATCAGGCTTCGCTCGAGTAGTGATACAGCAGGAATCAACTGGGCTGACGCATCGCCACCGTCGTAAGTAAATCCCACGAAGGGTAAGCCTGCAAACTGAGGCAAAAACAAAAAGTGTGACATAAGCGCCATACACAGAAATATAAGGAGCACTGCCACAGGTGAAGCAGCGCGGTGTATCAATCCTGCAAGACGATGGGTAGGGCGCTGTCGAACCTGCTTGGCCTGTTGGATAGGTGACACCCTTCGAGCATATTGAACTTGTTGCGCAGCGGGTCGCTTTGCAGAAGGCTGTCTGGCACAGACTGTTCGTTTGTACGGCGTGCGCCTCACTATGCCAGCCTTGTTGGATCAGTGCCGTGAGGTGTCCTGCGGCATCTTCATATACCGAAATAAGACCGTCACGCGAACTGTAAAAGTGTTTGAATCGTAGCCGCTTCAGTCTGCGGGAGATGCAGACTGGTCTGTTTTCAGTAACGTCAGCAGGACAGGCGGTCCCGTGCGCCTGCGATGACGCTGATGACCCTGATTGTCCTGGCAATTTTGGTCGTACTCGCCCCCTAGAGCACGACACCTTACACGTGCTGTGTGTCGCCTTGCCGCTGTGCTCATCCTTGTCGATGTGTGCGCGCTCAGCAGCCGCCTGCACACTTGCTTTTATCTGGCGAGATGGTCTGAAAAGTATATTCTTTATGGGTGCGACGCTTTACCATGTTGAAACCCTTTCCCACAGAAATCACTAGATGGCAAGGCGTTGCTAATCAACGTCCCAAAAACACCAAGCCTGCTGCCGGTGCCTTTTCCCCAGCTGCTGTGCGGTCACAGCTGCGAGTACTTCAGCCATCCAGCGGCGGACGCAAACGCGTCCTACCGCTACAAGCGTACCAGCTATCGTCCGTACCATTGAATCCAGAAACGAACTGCCAACGATATCGATGCAGACCGCTTCATCGCCTAGAACCTCAATGCGGCTCAATAGTAAGTGACAGCACTTCGCGCCGTGTGGGCTTTCCTTCAGCTGAGCACCGCCAGCAGAAGCTCTTAAAGTCGTGTTCGCCCACAAGATGAGCGGCGGTAGCCATAGCGTTCACCTCAAGCGACACACCACCGCGCACTTGCCAGCAAAAATCGCGCATAACAAGCGGCGGCACCGATCCATCGCCGATAAAGTAACGATAATGGCGGTCTTGGCATCAAACCGCGCTGAAAAAGCCATCCGGTGCGCGGCGAAGCTGCCGTATTCCAATAGCATCATGCGTCAGCGCATTAAGCGATCGTATCAGAGAATGTGGAGTACGGCTGGCAAGCTCGTCAGGTGTCACCTCGAATGTCACTACCTGCCCCTGAGCGTGGACACCTGTATCGGTTCGACCAGCGCACCGTTTCGACCTCGCGGCGATCACAACAACAGCGCTTCTTCAAGAAAGCCACTGAACGGTTAAAGGTCCCTTCTTGACGGGCAAACCCATGGAAAGGTGCCCGTTATGCGATATAAAGCAGCGCGATGGTTGCCATTAGGATGCGGCACTCCAAACTTGCGTCCGAAGAGACTCTAGTTCGCCAAAGAGTGCTTTATCATGCGAATCAACCGTAAGGGAAGATTTGCCCGATATTTGCGTCCATCATGTTGGCTCACGAAAAGTACGAGACTATCCTGACCAGGATACTTACGCAGTATCTGCGTAAGGAACTGCATGTTGCTTTGCGATAGGTCCGCTGCATCACCGAAAGCGCTACGGTACGCGGCGCAACATCAGTTGGCTCATCAGCAAGATCCAACCGTTCGACTTCGAAAAGCCATCAGCTGGTTGCGATCGCCCACTTCATATTTACCCTTCACCTTAACGATGGTGTCCTCAGCGATAGCATTGGCGAAGTCTTCGTATTTGAAGCAAACTGCCTCAACATGACCCGTGATGTCCTCAAGGGTAAACGTAGCCATGCGGGTGCCCTTTTTGTCAGCTTTGTCACCACACTCGATATCATGCCGACAAACGTCGCGTTTTTAATATCGTGCTCGCGATCGGCGAGGTCGCCCAACCGGAACTTCGACAGCTTTACTCAACAACCCAGCATACGGGCGCAGAGGATGATCGGACACATATATCTTTAAGATGTCCTTTTCAAAGAGCCGTGGCGTGCGCTTGTCCCATTCCACCCCATCGGGCGCAGGTGTTTCCTCCGAAAATCCTGAGTCATCGCTGTCGCCAAACAAGTCAACATACTCGTTTGCCCGCAGTCGCCGTCTTTCTGGCGCTTGGCAGCGCTTTCAAGCAGTGGCGTTTCATCGATGAAGTACATCAGCTGCTTGCGCGTATAGCCAGTGGAATCGAACGCCCCTGCCTTGATAAGAGCTTCAAGCGTTTTTGCGGTTATAGCGGCGCGAATCAGGCGGTGTGCAAAATCATGCGAGGCTTGTGTATGGTCCATGCGTATCGCGCTCGGCGATAATTTCTTCAACCACCTTTTCGCCTACACCGCACGCCAGCAAGACCGACGCACCCTTCGTCGGTGGGAGTAGATTCGACATTTGAACTAGCATGATATCGGGGGCAGTACCTGAATCCCACTTGCCGCACAACTGGCAATGTAATGGATCAGCTTATCGTTGTTCCCCAGATAGACTTGACAGCACAGCCGCCATAAATTCATTCGGATAATGGGCTTTAAGATAGGGCTGTGCGCATAACGAGTACGGCATAACAAGCCGAGATGCGACTTATTGAACGCATACTGGGCGAACTTTCAGCATCTGACCAGATCTTTTCGATACCTCAAGCGAATACCCATATCGACTGCCCCTTGGTTCCAATCCTCTTCAAAGGGCCTTCATAACTTCGAGCTTCTTTTTACCCATAGCTTTTGCGCAGCTTGTCAGCCTTTACCAGCCGAAAAGCCACTCATACGCATGGATATCTGCATGAGCTGCTCTTGATAACAATCGTGCCGTAGGTTTCTTCAAGAATCGGACGCAGGCGGTCATCATAATACACGACCTGGCTTTTCCCTGATACGCGGTCGACATAGTCGTCCACAAAGCCGTTCTGCAACGGACCCGGTCGATTAAGTGCAATCGAAGCAACAATATCGGAAAAAGCGCCGTAGCTTCATGCGGGCGAACAATGTGACGTACTGATTGCCCTCCACCTGGAACAGGCCATCCATATTGCCGCCGCACATAGTTTGAATGCTCAGAGTCTTCCAACGAGATGGCAGAAGGATCGATATCAATGCCGTGACGCGCTTTCACGTTGTCGCAAGCACGACTAATAACGCCCTAAGGTACGCAGCCCCAGAAAGTCCATCTTGAGCAAACCAAGCTCAGGTGTGTAATGACCGTCGTACTGCGTGATAATGCCGCCGCCCTTAGTATCACGCTTGACGGTGACATGATCGGCCAGTGGATCGCGACAGATAATCGTGGCACAAGCATGCACACCCTCGCCACGCATGTCGTCTCAATAGACTGCGCAGCATCAATAACGGCCTGAGCATCCGCTTCGCTTTCGTAAGCTGCTTTCAGATCGGGTTTGTCTCCAGCGCCTGCTGAATGGTAATGCCCAATTCGTTGCCGATAAACTTACACAGACGGTCGCCCACGCCATACGGATACCCCAGTAGCGCGCCGCATCGCGAACAGCATTTTTCGCCTGCAACTTACCGAAGGTGATCACGCCACTAATATGGTCTTCACCGTAAAAATTCACGCACGTGGTCAATAACGTCCTGCCGATGCTGATCGTCAGAAAGTCAACATCGATATCAGGCATCTCGACGTTCTTCGGAAAAACGTTCAAACAGCAGTCCATACGGCAGCGGGTCGAGGTCGGTATGCCATGCGCACGTAACGATAGAGCCGGCTGCCGACCCGACCGGGTCCAACACCAATGCCGTGATCCTTCGCCCACATAATGTATTCCTGCACGATCAGAAAGTATGCAGGGAAAGCCTTGTTTGATAATAACCTGCGCCTCGTGCTCGTATCGTTCGATCACTTCAGGGACGTAATTGAGCAAGCTCCTGGAAGGTCTGCGCCTTATCTTCACCATAGCGGCGCACCAGGCCCGATTCACACTGCTTGCGAAACCAACTGACCTCAGTTTCGCCCTCGGGCACCGGAAAGCGCGGAAGAATCGAATCGCGTTCGAGAACCACGTTGCATTTTTCAGCAATCTCGACCGTGTTGTCGCATGCCTCAGGAAAATCGGCAAGCGCTGCACGCATCTCTTCTTCCGTTTTCATATAGAACTGGTCGTTCGAAAACCGCATGCGGTTGTCGTCATCCACCTGGCTACCGGTGCCGATACACAAGATGATGTCCTGTGCCTTGGCATCGTCGTGCGTCGAGATAATGAAAGTCGTTAGTAGCAATTGTTTTCAGGCCGCATTCCTTCGCAATCTGCGACAGCTGTACATTTAATTCATGCTGCGTATGGCCGGGTCGGTAACGACACCCTGATCTTGCAACTCAAGATAGAAATCGCCCGGCTCAAACAACCCCGCCAATTTGCAGATTTTACGACATGGCGTCTTCATACTGACCCAAATCAAGCGGGCGCGGAATAATGCCTGCTATCACATGCACTGGTGCCGATAAGACCTTTACTGTGGCGCTTAAGCATCGCAAAGGTTGTGCGCGGCTTATAGTAAAATTGTCACGTGCGATTCACTGACAAAGCTAACTAGGTTGTGGTAACCCTCGATTCGTCTTAGCCAGCAAAAATCATGATACAGGCGGGGCTTGCCTTCGCGCTTTAATTCATCATCGGTCGTGAAATATCTCGCAGCCAAAGATCGGCTTCACCTTTATGCCGGTTTCCTTTTCGACGGAAATACAAGCATCTTCAAGTTCGGGCACACCGCTCACACCATGGTCGGTAGTAGCCACAGCAGGCATGCCCAGATCAGCGGCACGCTGTACCCATATCTTTCACGTGAGTTGCCCCATCGAGCAGGGAATATTCCGTATGATTATGCAAGTGTACGAATGCTGTGCGCGCCCTTATCCTCCCGTTTTTCTTCTTCGTTATCATAGCGGCCACGCGCCGACGAACCGCATGGATTCAGATGGGTTTTTCACGCAGTCATGCAGATTGAAAGAATCAAAAGAACGCCTCCGCGCTCTGCGGAGACGTTCCCGCCCACATGACATGTGTCGGTGAAATCGAAAGACCCAACCAACTGTCCATTTGAATGCAGCTGAAAAACTCAACCGCAAACCAAATCGTCAAATCTTAAGCAGCAGCATGCTCAAGTACGCGGTACCATCAAGATCAACTTCAAGCAGATCGCGGCGCGCCTCGTCAGATTCTGCCTCAATACGAGACGTCAGATCGGCTATCCGTGTCTGCACTTCGTCAAGGTTGATATCTTCAACAGACTGTGCCCGGTCGGCAGGATAATCACTTTTCGCATGATCACCTGTACATAGCCGCCCTGCAGTGCAGCACGTATGAGCAACGGTACTCGCATCAGACAGCACTTTGCGCACTACCCCATCGGCAAGTGTCGACATCAGCTGAGCGTGTCCGGGCAAAAGCCCATTTCACCTTCTTTACCAGAACAACCACCATGTCGCATTCCTCGGTAGAGAGCTTTTTCGCCGGAGTGACTATGTCACAGGTGAGCGTAGACTCTAGTTCTCTTCCTTCTTCGGTTCCTCGTAGGCGGCGTATGCACGTCCTCGATAGCGCCCTTGTAGCGGGAAGCTGCTCGGGAATTTCATCGCACTTACCGTCGAGAATTTCTTTGAATGAACGGACCGTATCCTCCATCTTCACGTAGATGCCAGGGTTACCCGTAAACTGCTCGGCTACATGGAACGGCTGACCCAGAACTGCTGCACTGCACGCGCACGGTTAACCGTGAGCTTCTGTTCTTCAGACAATTCGTCCATACCTAAGATGGCGATAATGTCTTGCAGATCTTTTATAGTTCTGCAGAATCTGCTGTACACCAACTGCTACATCGTGATGCTCTTGACCCACATATGGCGAACCAGGGGCGCGAGACGTGGACTCCAGCGGGTCAACTGCCGGATAGATGCCCAACTCGGCAATGGAGCGGTTCAGAACGGTCTTAGCATCGAGGTGCGTAAACGTTGTCGCAGGCGCCGGGTCCGTCAAGTCGTCGGCGGGCACGTAGACAGCCTGTACCGACGTAATTGAGCCAACGTTGGTCGACGTAATACGTTCCTGCAAATCGCCCATTTCCGTAGCCAGCGTCGGCTGATAGCCTACGGCAGACGGCATGACCGAGCAGAGCGGACACCTCGGAGCCAGCCTGTGAAAGCGGAAGATGTTGTCGATAAACAGCAACACGTCCTGGCCCTGATCGCGGAAATACTCAGCTTCTGTTAAAGCCAGCTAAGCCAACGCAGACGCGCTCCTGGCGGTTCGTTCATCTGGCCATACACCAGGCAGGGTCTTGTTGATAACGCCTGCTTCGCTCATTTCCAGATAGAGGTCGGTACCTTCGCGGGTGCGCTTCACCGACGCCGGTAAATACTGATGTACCACCGTGTTCCTGAGCGAGGTTGTTGATAAGTTCCTGAATAATAACCGTCTTGCCAACGCCAGCGCCACCGAATAGACCGGTTTTTACCACCGCGGATAAAGGGGTCAATCAGGTCGACAACCTTAATACCGGTTTCGAAGATCTCGGTTGTAGTCGTCAGCGTATCGTATTCAGGAGCGGGGTGATGGATAGGCATGCGACGTGCGATGTCGGGCATCGGTTTTGCCGTCGACAGGTTCGCCGACAACATTCCAAATGCGGCCAAGCGTCTGCTCACCCACCGGCATCATAATAGGATTGTCAGTATCCTGGACTTCCATACCACGCACCAAACCATCGGTTGATGACATGGCAACGGCACGTGCCAGGTCGCCCGGAAGGTGCATCTGCACTTCAGTACGACATGTACCTCGCCAATGGGGTGGTGCCTGAAACCGTCAGCGCGTTGTAGATGGCGGGCATGGCATCCGCGGGAAATTCGACATCGACAACAGGTCCGACGATACGGACGATACGTCCCATGGCCCCCTTCGTGTTGTTCTTGGTTTCTTCAGCCATTTAATCCTCCAAAGCTGCTGCGCCGCCGACGATCTCGTTGATCTCGGTTGTAATGGCGCCTTGGCGAACGCGTTATAGTAACGCTCAGAGCGTTTCCACCATTTCGTTCGCGTTATCGGTTTGCCGACTTCATCGCATTGCGGCGAGCACCCTGCTCACCAGCTGCGCTGTCGATCAGTGCATGGTAGATCATCGTGTTGACATAAGCAGGGAAGCAATTGATCGAGAACACCAGAAGCGCTTTGGCTCGAGATAATATCTCCGGCAATTTCCCTGATTCTTCGTTGCTCACCAGCGCAGCGGCTGCAGCTTTAGCTGCCCTCGCTTGTTTCAGCAGCTAAGCTCTGAGCATCGATAGGCAGAATAACTTCTTGCCGTAATACCTGTTCAGCTGCATTCTTAGCATGGTTATACACGATAACAACCTTATCGAAGTCCCCGCTGTGTAACCACGCACGGCGCGATTAGCAATAGAGCGAGCTTCTTCGATTGTCGGATCGGCGGAAAAGGTCTTTAAAGACCATCTCCAGTGCAATGTTGCGGAATTCGAAGTACGAAATAGCCTTCTTACCGCACGCAATAACACTCGTGTCGATGCCTGCAGATGCATTGGCCCGCACCAGCTTTTTCGACGGTGCAGCACCTCCGAATTGAAGCCACCAGCCAAACCGCGATCGGAAACAACAGCAATCAGCAGCATACGCTTTGTTTCGCTGTGTTCCTGTAAAAGCGGATTATCCGAGCTCCCTGCACTGTCTGCGACATTCGCCAGCATTTCGGCCATGGATTCGGCATACGGGGTCGCTGCATCCACGCGCGCCGAAGCGCCACGGATTTTAGCGGCCGCCACCATTTCCATGGTACGCGTAATCTGCTTCGTCGAGGTGACGGAGTTGATGCGCCTTTGTATGTCGTGTGGGTTGGGCATGTGTGCGCCGCCTTACTCGGCCGAAGGGGCGAATTGCTTCTTGAAGGCCTCGATCGCCTCGTTTGCCTCGTGCTTGATTTCGTCGGTCCACTTTTTGGCCTCGCGCAAATCGGCGAAGACAGATGTATGGGACGTACGAATATAGTCAAGCATTTCGGTGCGGAAGCGCGTGATGTCCTCAACGGGCACATCATCCAGATAGCCTTCGTTACCAGCATAGATCGCACAAGCCTGCTCTTCGAACGGCATCGGCACATAGCGACCCTGCTTGAGCAGTTCGGTCATACATGAGCGCCACGAGAAAAGCTGTTGCTGGGTCGACTTGTCAGGTCACTACAAACTGAGTAAAGGCCTGCAGTTCGCGATAGGCAGCCAAGTCAGAGACGCAGAGAACCTGCAACTTGCTTCATCGCCTTCGTTTGAGCAGATCCACCAACGCGTGATACCGAAATACCAACGTCAACAGCGGGGCGCTGACCCTGGAAGAACAGATCGGTAACCAGGAAGATCTGACCGTCGGTAATCGAAATAACATTCGTTGGAATATAAGCGGATACGTCGCCAGCCTGGGTTTCGATGATCGGTAGAGGCCGTCAGCGAACCGCCACCGTTTTTCATCGGACATCTTAACTGCACGCTCCAACAGGCGCGAGATGCGGGTAGAACACATCGCCCGGATAGGGCTTCGCGTCCCGGCGGACGGCGCAGGGTCAGCGACATCTGACGATGAGCCACCGCCTAGCTTGGACAGGTCGTCATAAATAGCAAGCACGTGACCGCCCGGATTGTCCTTGGATGCCGGCTTGCCATCCTTGCCGTTGTAGATGAAGTACTCGCCGATGGCGGCACCAGCCATCGGGCCAGATGCTGCAGCGGAGCAGAATCAGCAGCGGTAGCCGATACGACAATCGTATAGTCCATAGCGCCATGGCGCTCGAGCGTTTCAACGATACCAGCAACGGTAGATGCCTTCTGACCAACCGCCACGTAGATGCAGATCATGTTCTGATCTTTTTGGTTAATGATGGCGTCAATCGCAATGGCCGTTTTACCCGTTTGACGGTCGCCAATGATCAGCTCACGCTGACCACGACCAATGAGGGGATCATCGAGTCGACAGCCAAAATACCCGTTTGCATAGGCTCGCTTACGGGCGACGCGAAATAACGCCAGGAGCCTTGAATTCAACGGGACGTGTTGCGGTCGTCTTGATGGGACCCTTGCCGTCAATCGGCATGCCCAAAAGCATTAACCACGCGGCCGCACTTTGCAGGGGCCAACAGGGAATCTCGACGATTCGACCAGTAGTCTTTACTTGGTCGTTTTCTTTGATTGCGGTGACGTCACCAAGCAATACAGCGCCGACTTCCTCTTCTTCGAGGTTCTGAGCCATACCATAGACGATCTGACCAGCAGATCCGGTGAACTCAAGAAGTTCGCCAGCCATGGCATCTTTGAGGCCATCAATGCGGGCAATACCGTCGCCAACCTGGATAACTGTGCCAACTTCGCGTGCCTCAACACTGGTGTCAAGGGCATCGACTGCTTGCGCAGGGGCATCGTCAATAGACTGTGCGGTGATTTCAGTCACTAGCATTCACCTCCATCAGTGGTCTCTTTCTAGCGCGTTGCGAGCGGTATCGAGCAGCGTGTTCACACTCGCATCAATACGCTTGCCATTTGCGCTCATGATGATGCCGCCCAGCAGATGCTGGTCGATTGTCTCGTTTAAGACGATCTTTGTGCCGAAATCGGCGGCGGCCTTGTTTTTAATTACCTCGCGCAGGTGGTCATCGAGCGCGACAGCGTGTTGCCACATCGACAACAGTGACATCGAGCTTCTCGGTAATTAGACCCTAAAGATATTTGCTATGCGCGGCAGGGTGTCAAAGTCGCCCCGCTCGGCAGCAACACCTAAAGTGCTTACGAGAAGCGGATGGCACGCGGCGAAAACCTTCTTTATAAGCTCAGCGCGATCGTGTGGCGAATACTCCGGATCGTTCATCGCGTCGGAAAGCTCCACGTGAGAGCGATCGTACAGAAGGATCACGTCGAGTTCAGAACGAACCCGTAGCACCGCATCTAAACCGCCATCAGCCATAAGCGCATCGATAAGTGTCGATGCGTACAGTTCAGCTTCTGCCTGTTCCACGCGACGGTTACCGGGCATTGAAACTACCTGCCTCGTTTACACAGCGCTCGATGAGAGCGCGATGTTCATCGTCGAGACAAATCGCTTCCGATGAGCTTCGAAGCGACTGCAATCGACACATCGGCCACCGAACCCTGCAGTTCAGCAATCGCAGCCTTCTTTTCGGCATCGATGGCAACTTGTGCCTTCAGCAATCATGTCAGATGCTTCCCGCTGCGCTTGAGCCGTAATATCAGCCTTAGCCGCCGTACCGGCAGCCTTTGCATCGGCAACAATCTGCGCGGCAGTTGCCTTAGCCTCGGCGAGTTCCTGCTTGTACTGTGCAAGCACGCGCTCGCTTTCCTGGCGGGCTTCTTCGGACTTTTCAAGCGATTCCTTGATCGTGTTCTCGCGCTTGACCAGCATCTTGTCAAACAAGGGCCAGCCAAATTTCGCAAGAATAATCCAAGGATAATGAAGGCGACGAGCATCGGGATGAATTCGTCCATCACCGGCATGATCGCTTCAATGCCACTTGCCGCAAATGCGGGCACGGGGCACAAAAGCCGACTGCAGCTACCGCAGCGAGATGCGCCACTGGCAATGATGCGTTTGCCGTTCTTGATGTTCAACTTGCCTCCTCCTTTTCCTTTCCTCGAAAGCAGCTATCCAAAGAAAGCCTGCTAGCCGATGAAGAAAAGGACCAGGCCGATAAGCGCGAGCGCCTCGGACATGGCAGCGCCGATGAAGAAGCAGCCCATGAGCTGACCCTTCATTTCGGGCTGGCGGGCAGCTGACACGCACAGGCCGTACGTGGCAATGCCAATGCCGATGCCAGGGGCCGATGGCTGCCAGACCGTAGCCGACAACCTTCAGTGTGGCGAGCGCAAAGAGTGATATCCACAATTACCTCCTTTAGGCGGATTCGAAAGCCTTTCCTCCGAACCCTTCTTACTTATGACCCAGCTGCAATACGTAAATCAGCTGAAGCACCAATTAAACCTGACCCGTAAAGGCCAGCCCCTAGTGGGGATGCAGCCATCCCAATATAGGGATGATGTGAGAATAGCGAATACGTACGCCTGAAGGAATGCAACAAGCGTTTCAAGCGAGTACATAAAAGCAAGAGCAGTGCAAACCACACGATGCCGGTGACACCGGTAGCCAGACCACCATTCATAAGGAACGTGTACTGCATAAAGCTACGGTCGTTGCGATAGAGAACACGCCGAGGATCATGTGACCCGCCAGCATGTTGCCGTAAAGTCGCACGGCCAGCGTCAGCAGACGCAGAATAAGCGAAAAATGCTTCCATGGCCCAAATGATGGGTTTCATTGGGCCAGAGTACGGCACTCAGGCAAATACTTTTGAGATAGCCACCTAAACCCAGCTTTTTAAAGCCATAGAAATTAAAGTAGATGAATGAAAATAAGTGAAAGCGCCCAGGTAATGGAAATGGTACCGGTAGCGGCTTTCGACCCAGGAATCAGGCCAATAAAGTTAGCAGTGAGAATAAATATAAAGAGAGTGGCAAGAAACGGGATATGCTGCTTGAATCCTCGCCAATAACATCGCGACCAATGGAATCGCACAAAGCCATAGAGGTATTCCGAGAATAGCGGTTGGCTTGTTGTGCGGAATCATCTGCAACTTGCGTGCACCGACCAACACCATCAGCAATACCAGCGCCAAAATGATGAACATATACAGTGTGTGCTGGGAAATGTTCCATCCACCGATGGCAAAACGGTCTGCGAATCGAAGGTGGGAGCAAGATGCTGTGCCTGCGATACGAATTCTTGCAAGGCCTCGCCCATTTATCCTCTTCCCCTTGCTCTTTATCTGTCTGTGTGTGACAATCACGGTTGCGCCACATGAAGTACACCGAAGTGACCCCACGAACACCACAATCTCAACAATCCCAAACAGCAGCACGCTTTCGCGTGCGATGCCATGACTACCGCAGAATAGGGTGCCTCCCAGCACAATCAGCGAGAAAAAGACCCCGATAAGGCCTTGTCCCGCTGCTTCGAGGACAAGCGTCGACTGAGAGCGACGCGACAGTTTGAGTGCGCCCCACAGGGGGACAAAACCCAACAGGGCAGCCAGGATGCCGCCAACGATGCTCATCGCAGCCTGACGCCCGGACTTCCCCTTCCTCGATGTGCCTAACCAAAAAGTCAGCGCAGCATATAGTAACGCAATTACCTCAGAAACCCTCGAGAGATATGCAAAAACCTGATGACATCCCCCATTATCGCGACTATCGGTAGTCTAATCGACGATACATGCAGCTTTTCTGCATATTTTTTGCGCGACGCTCAGCGTAGATAGTGTGCTACACCGTCCCAAAGATGCGATCACCCGCATCCCCTAAGCCCGGCACAATGTAAGCATCTTCGTTGAGACCTTCGTCGATAGCGCAGGTGTACAACCGAACATCACCATCGGCTGCCAGGAGGCGTCAATACCTTCGAGCTGCCACCAAGACCATAACCTTGATGTTTTTAACCCCCAGACGGCGCAGATACTCGATAGCCGCAATGCAGGACCCGCCGGTTGCCAACATAGGGTCAACCACAAGCACATCACGTTCAGCGATATCGCGGGGCATCTTTGCATAGTATTCATGCGGTTCATGGGTATCATGATCGCGTTCCATGCCTAAATGCCCCACTCGAGCAGCGGGAATAAGATCGAGTACGCCATCAACCATTCCAAGACCTGCGCGCAAAATAGGCACCACCGCCATCTTGCGGCCAGTTAACTGCATGCAGGTAGCCATGGCGACCGGTGTTTCAACATGAACTGGCTCGAGCGCAAGATCTGATGTTGCTTCGTACACCTCAAAGAGAGAGATTTCACGCACCAGCTGACAGAAACTGACCTGACGAAGTATTCTTATCGCGCAAAATGGACAACTTATGCTGTACCATCGGATGGTCGACCAGGATAACGCGTTCGCTCAGTTGATTCATCGGCTTCCTCTCTTCAGTTCTGCCCGCCCTATCAGTGATATTCATCTAGTGCGTACACGGTACGCACCATTTTAGCGAGTCGAATTCAGGATACAACGGATGAGCGTCAATAATGGCAGAAACTCGTGCGAACCTGAGCCAAGCGATTATCGTCGCCTGCATTAAAGACCGCCTCGGCAATGCACGATCCGACTTCGAAGAATTCATCATCAGAAAGACCGCGCGTCGTTCCTGCTGCCGTTCCCACGCGGATACCGCTGGTCACAAAGGGAGACCGCTGCTCGTTGGGAATGGAATTCTTGTTCACCGTTAAGCCAACCGATTCCAGCAGACCTTCGGCATCCTTGCCCGTGACGTCCGCAGGCGTTAAATCGACCAAGCACAGATGATTGTCGGTGCCGCCCGAAACCAAACGTCAAAACCGCCCTCAGTCATGCCGCGACCAAGTGCAACACAGTTAGCAACCACCTTGTCGATGTACTCTTTAAAGGCAGGCTGCAGCGCTTCATGGAAGGCAACCGCTTTACCTGCAATCACATGCATAAGCGGGCCACCCTGTGTGCCAGGGAATACCGCACTATTAATCTTCTTCGCCAGTTCTTCGTTATTCGTAAGAATCATGCCACCACGCGGCCCACGCAGCGTCTTGTGAGTCGTTGTGGTGACGATGTCAGCAAAGGGAACCGGATTCTGATGGGCACCGGTAGCGACCAAAACCAGCAATATGAGCCATATCCGCATAAGATGGGCACCAACTTCTGTGCGCAATGGCAGCCATGCGTTCGAAATCGATGGCACGCGGATAAGCCGAAGCACCAGCAACAACAACCTTGGGTCGATGTTCTTGAGCCAAACGCTCGAGGGCGTCATAGTCGATGCGCTCGTTTTCATCGAGCCCGTAGGGAATCACGTTATAGAGCTTGCCCGAGAAATTCGCCTTCGAGCCGTGCGTGAGATGACCCCGTTATCAGGCTCATACCGAGCACCGTATCGCCCGGTTTGATAATAGCGGCATAGGCAGCTAATTGGCCTGTGCCCCTGAATGGGACTGCACATTGGCGAAAGCCCGCATTAAAAAGCTTTTTGCCCGTTCGATGGCAAGATTTTTCGACAATGTCGACCTTTTCGCAGCCGCCGTAATACCGTTTACCCGGATAGCCTTCGGCGTACTTATTAGTAAGAACGGTACCCATGGCCTGCATGACCGCAGGTGACACAATATTTTCCGAGGCAATAAGCTCGATGGTGCCCCTCTGGCGAGCAAGTTCCTGGTCGATCGCATCGGCAATCTCGGGGTCGGTCTGGGCTACGTAAGTCAACGGCATATTCTTGCCTTTCTCGCATGCGCGCCTTGTGGCGGCGAGGTCTATAATGCGCCCATCCTAGCACAGCGCAGCGAGTGCTTCTTTATCGTGACGATCATCGATGCAGATAGACGGTGCAACGGTACAGCCAAGTGGAAAAGCGGTGAGTTATCAGCTCATGCACGAGGTTTCTGCGGTAGTCAGAGTCCAGTCGAATTGATTTGGGTTTTAGTTGAGCCTCGCTGAGTTTAGTCGAGTTGCATAATCTTTTCGACACGCCCCGTATGACGACCAGCACCAAAAGGCGTCGCAAGAAACACATCAACAATTTCCTTATTAACGCCCACGTCAACAAAGCGCCCTGAAAGCGTAATCACATTACAATCGTTGTGTTCACGACATAGGCCGGCAAACTGCGGCGTAATAATATTGACTGCACGCGCACACAGCCACTTTTATCAGCTGCCAGAGCCATACCAATGCCCGTGCCGCACGCAGCACACCACGCTCAGCTGTTCCCTGAGCCACATCGCATGCCACAGGATATGCATAATCCGGATAATCAACTCGCTCTTCGCTGGGACACCCACGATCAATAACGGTATGGCCAGCTGTCTCAAGATATTGTTTGAGCTGCTCTTTTGCTCAAATCCTGCGTGATCGCTGCCCATCGATATGATCATGAAGTTTTTCCTCCTGTTATCAGAGGCATCTTTTTACTTTTGGTGCTGCGAATATACCCGATATGCCTGCACCTATTTTTGCACAGCTCGCCTCTCCGAGCAGGTACGTCACGCATTCTCGCCAACCTTCCAAACGTCGTAAACGCTCGGATGATGCCATGATGGGGCAAACGTGACCTCGACCACACGCCGCGACCGAATGTCATCCATATCGCGCCAGAAACCGGTGCGCAATCCTGCTAAATAAGCTGCGCCGGCTGCTGTTGTTTTCCGCTACGGCCGGGCGTACTAAACGCGCATCAAGAATGTCTGACTGAAATTGCATCAAGAAGTCGTTACGACTTGCCCTCCGTCAACCGACAACGTTCGCACGCGCATGCCAGCGTCATCCTGCATGCCATCCGCGAGGATCGGAGACCCTGATAGGCAAGCGATTCAAGAGCCGCACGCACACGTGAGCACGCGTAGCACCACGCGTCAGGCCAAAGATAGCGCCCGTGCATCGGCGTCCCAATAGAGCGCACCCAAACCAGTAAAGGCGGGCACCACATACACACCCGCCGTATCTTCGACACTGCGCGCAACCTGTTCACTTTCCGCTTCTGAACCGATAAGACCTAAGGCATCACGAAGCCACTGAATAAGCGCGCCCGCCATAAAGACGCTTCCTTCAAGCGCATAAGCCAAGCCGGTACAGTCAGGCTCGGTTGCAGCGACAGTAGAAACAAGGCTGTTGTGCGATGTAATGCATTCACTGCCGGTATGCATGAGCAAAAAGCAACCAGTGCCATAAGTATTTTTTGCCTCGCCGGCCTGCGTGCAACACTGGCCGAACAGCGCAGCTTGTTGATCGCCCGCAACGCCAGTAATAGGGAATGCCCGCTGGAATACGCGAAATGATAAGCCGTCGTGCCCCCGAGCCGCTGGAATATCATCAACGGTAACACCAAAATCACCAGATGAAGGGCGCACCGTGGGCAGCAAAGACAGAGGAATGCGAAAGAGATTGCACAATTCTTCATCCCAACAGCCCCGATGAATATCAAACAACATCGTTCGACTCGCGTTTGTGACATCGGTCGCATGAACTGCGCCACCGGTAAGGTTCCACACCAGCCAGCTATCGACGGTGCCAAAAAGCAGGTCACCAGCACGAGGCGGCCTCGCGGTCCCCGGTGTATGGTCGAGTAACCAAGCAATCTTACTAGCCGAAAAATAGGCATCGGGCACTCAAACCCGTCACCTGAGAAATATGTGAGCGCACTTCAGGTGTTGCACCACCTGCTCGACCAATCCAGCGGTACGACGACATTGCCACTGATGGCCCGCCCGATAGGTAGTCCCGTATGGCGATTCCATAGGATAGTTGTCTCGCGCTGATTGGTAATACCAATAGAGTCGATGTCGTCCGACTCAAGAGAATAGGCAACAGCAGATCGTCGAGTACCGATATCTGCGAGCGCAGAATATCGAACGCATCATGTTCAACCCAACCCGGTTGGGGAAAATGCTGTTCAAACGGCATCTGATAGACACCACGCACGCCGCACTGACGATCGAAAAGCAGCGCTCTTGACGAGGTTGTTCCCTGATCAAGCGCTATCACATATCCCAATGCTCTCCCCTTTTCTGCAACTGCTTTCTTATCAGCTCAAACCCGAACAACATCGTATTCTATCGTTGCCATCTATCGTCAAAGCTCTCTCGTTGGCACACGCGCAACACAAACAAGCTGTAACCGCCCCACTGCCTACATCTCACGCTTTGACTGTGTTGGCACGTGCCTACTTTTCCCTGAGTATTTTCCCCAAGTACTTCGTCGAGCCACCGATCGACATCGTCACACACGTCTGTGTGGCGCGGTTCGTTAAGGATTTCGTGACGCATACCCGGATATAAGTGAACGTCTACCTGTGCCTGACTGCCGGCACGCAGGGCACGCGCAACGGCTCTGCACCCACGCGACCGCGATTACCCACTGGGTCGTCGGCACCCGCTATCATAAGAATGGGAAATCCACTTGGTAGCAATTTCCCACAATCGGGCGCACTCACGCGACCGGTTAAATGCCCGATAGCACGGGTATCCTCCAGCGGAGAACATCACGCCGCAAAGCTCGTCTGAAACATAAGCGTCAACCCTGACGGGTCGCTATTCAGCCAATCGAATGAGGTGCGATTTTCCGGAACAGCACGCCTCGAAGGTCCCTGTTCCAAAAATCATCCAAAAACGCACTGCGATAATCAGCGCCACGCGCGCGTGCAATTAGCTGTGCCAGTGCCACTCCCGCTATTGAAAGCGGCTTGAAACCTGACCCGTACCGCAGAGAATCGCCCCCGCAAGGCCAGCAGCACACGGGTCAGTATCACAAGCACGCTGTCGGTATCCATGCCGCCCCATCAAGCAGGCAAGCCCGTACCAGATAGCTCCCCATCGAGTGTCCAAACAGAAACCAAGGAATTCCTTCAAGAGAAAACCGCGCTGTCGCTTCACGGCGCAGGATATTGATATCTTCTTCCATATACACATCGGCATCACACGGCAGACAGCACAGGCGGTCGATCGAAGCGACGCTCTTTCCATGTCCAATGTGATCATGCCCACAGACAAAAAGCCACGTTGTACAAGATGACAGGCGAAGTCGTCATATCGCCCAATATGCTCCGACATTCCATGGGTCAACTGAATAACGGCACGCGGAGCCTGACCTGGCACGTACCATGCACATGCGTGTATGGTTGAGTTTTTATCAGACGACAGAAAAGAAAACGTATCTCTGTTCACATCCATACCCATACTCCTTGCACCCCTTGTTTCCCTATGTAAGTATCGCACGCACGTCTGCGGCAGAAATTGACCCTTCTCGCAGAATGCGCAATGGAGAGCTCGTACAGGTCAATCACCATAGATGATATGCCACTTGCACCCTTGGGAATCGTCAACAGAACAGCGGCAACTTTGTCGGAAAGCACTGGGTCTATCCTGTGCGTAAGCAGTTGATGGATGAGCGGAAATGTTCGCCGACGAAGTAGCAATCGGACAGCCGAGCCGCCGAATAAGCTCGCGCGCAATAGTATGGTTGGGCATGCGCAGTCCAATGGTGCCCGCGGTAGAGGTAAACGCGGCTGGCACTCGTTCTGAAGCTTTTACCACCAGCGTCAGCGGACCCGGCCACTGAGCGTGCGCCAATGCGTGTGCAGCGGCAGGTACAGCATCACCATACACTCAAGCGCCTCAATGCTGTCAACTAACCACGCAACCGGCTTTGAAAGGTCGCGTTCTTTCGCCTGGTAGATAGCTTCAGGGCTCTCGGCAGCATCAACTGACACCCCGATGCCATACACCGTATCGGTAGGAAATATCACCGGATAGCCAGCACGCAGCGCTGCCACGGTGCGTTCAAGATTCTCACCTATCTTTAAGCCACCAGGATTAGAAACCGTATCGAATGTCGAACCGTTTTCAAATACTCTCGACATGTATTTCTCCTTCGTGCACTGCTCACTCTATCAGCTGTTTCTTGTGTAGTCACTTTCGACCTAAATCTTCTGCAAGGCGCAAAGCGACCCGCAGCCATCAACAGCCGCCGACATAATGCCCCCTGCATAACCGGCACCCTCGCCACAGGGGATACACACCACAAGGCTTTTCGTTCTGATTTAATCGAGCTTGCAAATCGTCTTTTGCGGCAGTATGCGTACCGGCGAAGACGAACGCGTCTCGAGCTGTCATAATTGCGCCGGAATTGGCAAAACCGGTAAGCTTTCGATCAGCAAGGGGCAGCGCCTGCTTGAGCGCGTCGATTATAAAGCAGAAATATATCATGCAAATCGCAGGCAACAACACCCCGTCGCATAGGTGGGCGCACAGATATGTTCCCCTGCTATCATGCGAAACTGGATACCTTTTCCCGCTTCAGAAACGCTCCACGCTCTGAGCAGGAGCTTGATAGGCACTGCCCCTCGCAGCAAGAGTTGCCTGGTAGGCTGCCTGTTCGATGTGACGTTGCAAGTCGCATACCAGCCAGTACATCATCGGATTGAAGGTCTGAGGGGTCCACATTGACCAGCAGTGCTGCGTTAGCGTTTTTACCATCACGGGCATAGTACTCATGCCATTCGTAACCACACCGCCCGCTTCACTTGCGGCGCACACAACCGTCAGCCACCCGGACACTGCAAAACGTATACACGCTCCGACGATTACCAAGGTGAACAGCCAACTTGTAATCAGCTGCTCCCCAGGGCTGGATGCGCTGCGGCTCACCCCATTGCGCCTTATTAATAAGCTGCTGTGGATGCTCAATACGCACGCCCATAGCAAACGGTTTTTGTTCTAACGATAAACCCCGCACGTGAAAGCATCTCAAACGTATCGCGCGCTGAATGTCCACATGCAATAACCAAGTGATTAGCAGGAAGTGTAACCTTCTCCTGTTGGATTTTCGATAGCGACACGTGCCAGATGACCTGCTTCAAAGAAACATCAACCAAGCGGTTTTCAAACCGCACTTCACCCCCTAAAGCAATAACCTTTTTGACGTAGTACGGCAACGACAGCTGGAAGACAATCACCTCGATGTGGGGTTTTGCATCCCTAATATTTCTTCGGGCGCCCTGCTGCCACGAAGCACGAAAGCACCTGGCGCACCAGCGGACTCTTCGTACCTGTTGTTAATTTACCATCGGAAAACGTTCCAGCGCCACCTTCGCCAAACTGAATATTTGTGCGCGTATCAAGCGGGCCGCCTGCGTTGAAAATATCAACGGCACGCAGGCGATCTTCCACCGCAGCACCACGTTCGAGCACAATCGGTCGCGCACCCGCATATGCTGAGATACAGTGCACAGAACAATCCTGCCGGACCACACCCCACCACAATCGGACGCACCGAGGAATCAGAAGTATTTACCAGCACCTGACCGATGGATGGCGTATCTGAAATTTCTTTGACATCCGCTTTAGCGCCCGTTTTAGCATCCGCCACTGAGCAGCTTTTAGCATGCGAATCAAAGGCAGTGCCACCAATAGAAGTGGCCAATTGGCCTAACCGATGAACAGTAAAAAGAATCTGAAGCGCTTTTGGCACGGCTCACACAACCAAGCGACAGAACCTGCTCTTCCTGCTCATTTGTTGCAAGGTGCACCTGGGCAGTAACAATAAAATGAACGTTGGATTTCCGACGGGCATCAACACTGCGCCGTATGACCTCAGCTGTAGTTTACCGCAGAAGCAGGAATAGCCAACATGCGAGCAATCGCTTGAATGAGCGGGCCGGCCTGCTGCACCTGCCCGCCACGCGAAAACGCCTCATCATCAAGAGAAAGAGCAGTTTGGGAAACAACTATCACACGACTTCCTTTGCCGAAGGGCAATTGGCAAGCGCCCTACCCGCAATCAAACCAGACGTCCAAGCCCAGTGTAGTTATATCCTCCACACGGAGCATCAACATCAAGCGCTTCCCCACAGGCATACGCATGCGTAACTGGTGTTTCCATCGTAGTAGGATTAAGCATCGACACCTCGATACCGCCGCGTGTTACCTGGCAGCGCGCACATCGCCAATACCTTTTTACTATCAGGTCAAACGACTTTGCCACCCGCATAAAGGTCTGAAGCGACTGTTCTTCAACAGTAGCATCTGCACTAATGCGTGCGTGCGTCAAAAGAGCGCGCGCAATCAGGGGATAAAAATGCTCCTGCACACCACTCGCGCCACGTACACACCCCAACGCGCGTGAGCGTTCTTGCGCCCACGAAAGCGCTGATTCGGCGGGAATAGCGGGCAGAAAAATCAATCGAGAGAATACTCTGGATGGGCAACACGCGACACATTGAATGCCGCAATGCCTGGAGACGCCATACGTACGAAAGGTGACTTCGCCTTCTTCACGCACGCCTTCGCAGGGTGACTGCGCACTTTGCACGTACCTTGTCGAGACCTCAAGCGGTACGGCCTGGCATGCAAGCGGTCCTAAAGAGGGCTTGTTGGTATCACGCAATCTCGGTGGGCAAGGAAATCTTTTCAATAGCCCCACCGCAGCACAACACCACCGCCTGCGCACGGTACAAAATGGGTTTATCCCCCCTATGCGCTGACACCGTCAACCCGCTGCCACTGCGCTGTACCGCTTCCACTGTGACCGATGATTGTATAGAGACACCTGCACGATTAGCAGCCAACAGCAATGCTTCGACAACTGATGATGCCTTATTCGCAAGAGGGTACAGACGGCCTTCCGCTTCGGCACGCATGACAATGCCACAGCGCTCCAGAAAGCGAAGGGATTCTTCAGGTGCGCAGGAAGAAAATGCTGCCTCAACAAAGGCCGTATTCCAATACACCTGTCCAGCAGTATTTGTATTGGCAATATTGCAGCGGCCGTCGCTCTATTACACGAATCGAGTGCCCCGGGTCGCCCCGCTTCAAGTACCGTGACTGTTCTGCCGTGCCGCGCGGCGGTTATCGCACACGCTAGGCCGGCTGCGCCCGCCCCTACAACGATAACATCACACGACGTACCGCGCTGTGTATTGGCGGTACTACCATTACTGCCGCACTTGTCACTGTGCTTGTTGTCACCGAGCTGCTGAGCGCCATACGTGTGGCTACCGCGCCTAGTATTGCTGCGACTCTTGCTGCTGCTCTCGGTACCCTTTGCTTTGCGTAGGGGCGAGCGTATCTTTGGCCTTTGTTTTACTCATGGCTCCATGATACGGCAGAACCCCCGCACCAAGGCGAGGGTTCTGCGTGAACTTTATTCACTGTATCCGTTCATTGAAAACCGCAAAAGCATGCTACCTGTTAGGATTCGACTTAGAGTTCAACCTTCCACAAGCCATGCTGCTTGCAATACTCATACACAGCAACTGGCTTGTCGCCTTCAGCAACCGCAAAGGTAGCAACAGGAGCCATGCCAGGTGTCAAATGAGCGATCTGATAACCCTTTTCGGTTTCAGGCACACAAACGTGATGTAATGAACTTCTTCCATAGGATGCTCGACACTGCCAACCTGCGCCCGAACGGTATTACCTTCAATTGTCACCTCTGGCAGGTGCTTTTCGCGCGCTGCATCGACCGTATTCGGTTCGACTTTGGCCATCTTTTCGCCGCAGCACACCAGGGGCACACCAGAATCAAAGGGCTTGATAGCAATATTGCCGCAATGGAGGCATTGATAAAATTCTAGACTCATGGGAATCTCCTTCTTCTCGTAAAAGCATCCCCATAGTAGCGAGATTATTTATAGGTTCAATCCTATTAACCAAGAGATTCATCAGATATAGACAAGGAAGGCTTACCTTCCTGAGGTCGCTGTGTGCGATACATCACACCAGAACAGCAATACCCGCGAGCACTAATGGCACCGAAAGCAGTTGACCCATCGTAAGCCATCCGCCCCACAGGTATCCCAGTTGCGCATCCGGCTGCCGCACAAACTCGATAAGAAAGCGGAACGAGCCGTACATGATAAGAAACAGCCCAATAAACGTGCCCTGTGGACGCGGCGGACGCTTGCGCGACAGAAGAAACAACACGGCGAAGATAACAATACCCTCAAGAAACGCCTCGTACAGCTGAGACGGATGACGTGCAACCGACCCAGCTGCTCCACCGAAGATAACGCCCCACGGTGCATCGGTCGGTGCCCCCCATAGCTCGCCGTTGATGAAGTTGGCACAGCGCCCGAAAAATAGACCAATTGGAGCAGCAATGCTTCCCAAGTCGGCAAGCGTTGCGTAAGGAACACCACACAAGCGCGCTGAGGCCAAGCCCTGACAACAGCGCACCAATAAGGCCCCCGTGAAAACTCATGCCTCCCTGGGAAAATGCCAAAATATCAAGAGGATGCTCAAGGTAATATCCATCACCATAGAAGAGGACATACCCCAGGCGAGCGCCGACAATTACCCCAATGATCAGGCAGATTAAAAATAGTGAACAGGTCGTCTTGTGTCAGGGAAACCTTCCAACGACGCGCCGTATGTCCATAACCACCGCGGCGCAGATAAATCCAAGGATATAGGCAATGCCATACCATCTCACCGTTAAAGGCCCCAACGAAAAAGCAATCGGGTCCAGAGCATGGTGAGACTATTGAGCATGATGCAAATTCCCTGGCTTTCTATTGTGCCGCCGCCGTTTTTAACCTGTCGCATTGTAACAAACACCTCCCCACATCTTGGGAGCTGTGATGCGAAATCAACGGGAAGTGAACAGGACGAATCCTTTACGGGCACCAGTGGCGAGTATGTTAGAATTCGCGGGTACCCATCTGACGATCAAGGAGAGTTCTTATGGTGAATAAGGAAGATGTAGCTGCAGTGCACTTTGAACTTGCGCCCGAGCCTGCAGGCTGATGGCGGCGATGTCCGACTGGTCGACGTTATGGAAGACAGCACGGTGACCGTCGAGTTGCAGGGTGCCTGCCAAAGGCTGCCCCATGTCCCAGATGACACTCGCGCACGGCATTGAGCGCATTCTGAAGGACCGCGTACCTGGCGTACAGCAGGTTGTTCCAGCTTAAAGTGCAAGAAAGCTCACATTCAGTAAAGGGCAGGTCTGGTAAACAGGCCTGCCCTTTACGAAGACGCCACCCAGTTCTTCCCTACAATCACCAGCAAATCGGAATTGAAGCTGTAATCACACTCGCATCGGTTGATCGACCTGGCCTAAATCCCGTACCACCTGTTCAGCTGCCGCTTTCACATCACCATTTCGATAGATCACGAGCGTTTCGTCATACACGGGGTTATCGGTATTGCCCACCTCGGTTACCGTGAAGCCTCCATCGCGCAGAAGAGCTGCCGCCTGCGACGCCGCCTGGTTGACGCCGCCACCATTGCGAACCGCCACAGTGATGCCGGTAGTATCAACATCCTGTGTGATATCTGCCACCGCCGAAGCATCGCCACCATCGGTAACAACAGCTCATAAAGCGAAGCAACCGTCTGTTTATCGCATCGATACGACACTGTTCCTGACTGAACTGAAACAGTTACTGGCAGAACACCTTGTTGCACCACGGGATTATTGGCCGATGAAAGAGCTTCAATACCATCAGCAAGCCGTTGGTATCCAAGATCAGTTTTTGATGTCCTCGGCGAGAAGAATCGAACGTTGAGAGCGCATCAAATCCACCCCCGGTCGGCAAGCTTCTGCGTAATAGCAGCGAGTATCGCATTTTTGAACTTGTCCTGTGTGCGAGCAGGATCTTCGTAATTGGAAGCTTTGCAAGCAGTAGCCGCCGCTTGTCCCAACAACGTTTGTTCTCCTGCATCCAGTGAAATAATGCCAGCGGCCGGATCGTCAACCGGATAAGGCAGTGTTATGTCAATACCGTCAAGCGCATCAACCAGATGCTCAAGACCTTTGTCACTTGCCTTAATGAAATGGGCAACATCCACCCGGTTAATGCGGAAACCTGTTTGATAAGTTCTGCATCACCATCGGTTTTGGATAACGTCACCCAACGTGGTGGTTTCCACTTGATGTTGTCACGGGAATGTCGGGCGAGATTGCGGTATAGGGTAACCTGATGAGAAGCCGCATTCACCCGCACGAGATTTATCATAAAGGCGCGCTGGTGCCCTTGCGATGCCACCCTTCACCCACGACAAGCGTGTAATGAACTTCTTCCGCCTTGCTCGGAGGAAACAAGCGCATTACGAGCCGCATCGTCAGAAAGAGCCATCTTGCCATCCACCGATGATGAATAGACGAAGGTAACAACTCCTGCAACGACAGCTGCGGCTACCAGAAGAGCCAGCACCAGAAGGATCGTTCGGCGCCGACGTCGACGAATACTTTGTGCAACGTAATCCGGCGTATAGAGACCGCCTTATAAAATCTACTGCACTCTCCCGCGTGCGCGTTGCGGGTGTCACATGGCGAATCTCGCCACGGTTTGCTCGCGACGCCCTCTATGGCTTCCAAAATGCACCCGAGTACCTGACGCGCGACGTGCATTGTTGACCACATGCGTGCCAATAGTTGATTCTCTGATCAAGCGCGAACGCTCGCGGGATTCCCGTCGTTCTTGTCGGCTCATCGGTTCAAATGCCTAGATATCGTCGACAACCGTGCGCTCAACATTGCCGCCTAGCGAAGTGAGCTTACCGACGTAATCTTCATAGCCGCGATCGATATGGGATATCTTCCGTACAATCGTTTCACCTTCGGCAGCCATGCCAGCGAGACAAAGTACCCCCGCGCGTAAATCGGTAGAAACCACCGGGGCACCCTGCAAACGTTTCACCCCGCGAACAAGCGCATGATGATCGTCAATTGTTACATCAGCGCCCATGCGCACCAATTCACTTGCAAACATGAAACGGTTCTCAAAAACGTTTTCGGTAATAACGCTATTGCCTTCTGCCAGCGAAGCAAGCAGCATAAATTGAGCCGCAAATCGGTGGGAAAGCCAGGATGCGGCAGCGTCTGAATATCGACAGCACGAAGCGGGCCATCACGGCGCACTGTCACCGATTGCTCGCCTTCTTCAACAATGCAGCCCATCGCACGCAACTTCATAAGAGCCATACGCAGATAACTGGGGTTTATTCCTTCTACCGTAACGGGTCCGCCCAGCAGCGCACCACCCACGAGAAAGGTGCCCGCCTCGATACGATCTCCCACGGTTGCAGCTGATCACGAGGATGCAATGCCGAGAGAGGAACGCCTTCGATGGTTATCGAAGATGATCCTGCCCTTCTATCTGGGCGCCCATCCGTTTTAACATCAAAGCCAAATCTTCAATTTCGGGTTGCGGGCAGCGTTGTCGATAGTGGTGCGCCCTTCAGCGGTAACGGCTGCCATCATGGTATTTTTCAGTTGCCCCGACGCTTGGGAATTCAAGGTGATATTGCCACCATGCAGCCATTGGGCGTTGTCGCAATTAGGAACCCATGGTCGATTTCAAAGTGAACACCAAGCTGTTCAAGCCCCACCAGATGCATATCAATCCGTCGGGCGCCTATCTGACAGCCGCCGGGCATCGCAACGTGCGCACAACAAAACGACCGATGAGCGGACTCTAACACCGAAATGCTCGCCCGCATTTTTGAAACAAGTTCGTATGGCGTTTCATATCGCTCAACTGCGGTTGTATCGATCGTTAAAACATGATCTTCGCGCGTGACCTGTGCATCAAGCGCCTCAAGTACCCGACCCATGATGTAAATATCAGAAATTAACGGCACATTACGAATAGTGCTCTTGCCCTGCCCCAACAACGAGGGCTGCCATAAGTTTCAAAGCAGAATTCTTCGCACCAGAGGCACGCACGGTACCCGTAAGATTTTCACTCTCGCGAGCGATGATTACTTCTTCTGACATAACCTGCGCTTCCTCGACTGGACAATAGAACTTGAGATATTCCGCGCAGACGCGCGTTTAGATTGACTTTCGATTATGACAGTAACGCCCGCCCTCAACATCGCTTCCCAAGGAAAGAGCAAAGGGCGGGCGCAATCAGCACTGGTGGCGGTGCTCGCTTACCTTGCGCGCTTAATCGAATGCGTGAAGACTTTACGAAATTCAGCCGAACACTTCGATGAACGTCACAGGCAACCGTGCAACATCGCTGTATTAATCACCCAGCGCGATGCGGGCAAAATCGGCAACCTCAATAGTGTCACCAATTTCACGGCAGCACCAGCCACATACTGAGCCACAGACTTGTCGCTATCCTTTACGAAGTCCTGATCAACCAGGCAGTTTTCTCTTATAGAACTTCTGCATACGACCAGAAGCGATCTTTTCCTGAATGGATTCAGGCTTGCCGGACTCAGCTGCTTGTGCCTTGTAGATTTCCATCTCGTGGTTGCGCACATCGGCAGGAACGCTCGACTCATCAAGCGAGACCGGATTTGTCGCAGCAATCTGCATGGCAACGTCTTTGCCCATGGTCAAGAAGCGCTCGTCATCTGCGGTTGCATCGTTTGCAAAGCGGAATGCAACGAGTACGCCAATCTTGCCATTCATATGAATGTACGGGACGAGTGCACCCGTCCCCTCAATTGCCAGACGCTTGAAGCTTGAAATCTGCATGTTTTCGCCAATAACATGAATAGCTTCGGTGAGTTCGTCCTGAACCTTGGCGCCCTCATATTCGGAAGCAAGCAGTGCTTCAACATCGGCCGGATCGTTGGCGAGTACAGCTTTGCGTAAAGCCCTCGGCATAAGTCTGGAACTTATCGGTAAGCGCTACGAAGTCAGTCTCGCAGTTTACCTGGCAAACAGCACCTGCCTTGCCTTCAACCAGCGCGACAACGCGCCCTTCATTTGTGGCGCGACCAGCCTTCTTGGCAGCGGCAAGCCCGCGCGTACGCAGGATGTCAACAGCAGCATCAAGCGTTGCCGTCGGCTTCGGTTAAAGCCTTCTTGCACTCCATCATGCCGGCACCGGTCATCTCACGGAGTTCACTTTACCATTGCAGCGGTAATCTGAACCATGGTTGTTCCTTTCATGTTTGAAAGGGCGAAAGTCCCACCTTATCGCCCCCTCTTCGTGTACAGATATGCTCGTAAAGCCTATTCGGCCTTGGGAGCCTCGGTGTTTCAGTAGGCGCGGTTGCTTCGGCTGCGGGAGCCCTCAGCGCTTGCTGCGGAACTGCATTGGTAGGAGCGGCCGCAGAAGCTGCTTCGGCGGCAGGGGACAGCAAAAGGCAGCTTCGGCATCAGCTTTATCAGCAGCACGTTCAGGAGCGTCTTCAGCCAGGAATTCAGCAGCCGAAACAGGTGCGCCAATGCCAGCAATAACGGCTTGAGCAATAAAGTTGCAGAACAGCTTTACCGAACGAATTGCATCGTCGTTTGCAGGGGATACCAAAATTGACATCATCAGGATCGCAGTTGGTATCGATAAGCCCACAATGGGAACGTTCAAACGCTGCGCTTCACGGATAGAAATCAGTTCGCGGTTGGTATCAACTACGAAAATCGCATCAGGAACACGCTTCATGTTGCGGATACCGTTGAGGTTCGTCTGCAGCTTCGTAAGTTCCTTATGCAGCAGGATCTGCTCTTTCTTCGGGAGCTTTTCCATACGACCGTCGGCATCCGCAGCCTCAAGCTCTTCCATACGTGATACGCGAGAACGGATGGTAACGAAGTTCGTCAGCATGCCACCGAGCCAGCGGGCGTTCACATACGGCATGCCGCAGCTGTTGGCAGCTTCAGCGATAGGTTCTTGTGCCTGCTTTTTGGTGCCCACGAACAAAATGGTGCCACCGTTTGCAGCAAGAGTGGAAACAAAGCTGTACGCTTCGTCCATGCCAATAAGCGTCTTTTTCAGATCGATGATATAGATGTCGCCACGGCTGCCGAAAATAAACGGCTTCATCTTGGGGTTCCAGCGGCGTGTCTGATGGCCGAAATGCGCACCGGCATCGACCAGGGTCTGGATAGAGACCTTCTCCATGTTCTACTCCATTCGTTAAGCCTCTGCACCCGTTCAACCCCGCACCCGCAGCCTTTTTCGATGGCCACTAGCAGACGCGAGTCCCGCGTGCATGTGTGATAAGAAACTCATGCATGATACCACGCCCCCGCTAAGTCGAAAAGGGTGCCACACATTTTTCAAGCTAACAGGCAGAGGCCACAGCCCTGCCCCCAACCTGTTCCTAATCGCTTTAGAAACAATAACGTAGCTGATCGTGGCGTATAACCACCAGGCAATCGCGGTACATAACTAACAGACCCGTTTGATTGAACAGGTCAGCAAACAGAACGCAGGACGACATGAAAAAAGACAACAGGAACAGAACCCACGGCGGTATGAAACGAAAGAACCGCGATGTATTAAGATTCCTCGGTCTATGCAGCGGCTGAAAGAGAAATAGTAATCATGCGCACGGTGTCGGACAAATTACCACTCGCATTAGAAGCCGTGTAGTCATAGGGAAAGCACCGCAGCCCAGTTGAAAGACGCCGACCCGCTTGTTGCAGGAGCCGTCCCACTAAAGGAATATTTTTCCGCAGTGAGTGTTGTGCCGTCAGCCGCATGGGTTGAATAATCCCCGCGATCAGGCAGTTCAACTGTTCCTCTTGAACCGAGCAGGCCGGCTTCTGAAAGCGTTTTCTCTATCACATGTTCATTCGAAACCGCATCAGCAAAGGAGCGTGCCATATCAAGGCTTGCTGTTGCTGCGGTATAGCTCACCTGCACAACCGTACCCGCTTCATCGAGCGACAGATACACGGTTGGCGAAGCTAATTTGAATCGGACGCGTCGGCCCGTCAGCATAACGGTATCGGTTTCGACTACCGCAGAATTCTCATCGGCGACTTCCGAAGATAAGGTCAGCGTGGCGCCGCGACCCAGCAGAGAAATCGCTTCATCACGTGAAGAACCAATCACCGATGCTAACGCAGGAACATCAATTCGTTTAACAGTATCAGTCGTAGCATCTTTTGTTGTGGTGCCGCTTTCAGCCACCTGCGTCGCATCGTTACCCTGCGATGGTGTCGTCTGACTGATAGCATTTTTGACTGGTCTTGATTAATTCGTAGCCAAGATAAACTAAAGCACCCAGCAACACGATCAGAAGGATAATGGCAATGGTAAGAGCACGCCGCGTGCGACGCGATTTGCGCTGATGTTCAGGCAAAGCAGCTAGGCGGTCTTTACGAGATGTCTTTTTTGTCTTCTTTGCCTTCTTGTTTGCCGTAGCATCACGCGTGCTGCCGCGTTTTTCCCCCAGATTTCGATTTGTCGACCACATCGGATACTGCAAACTCGCCAGATGCCGCAGATGACGGCTGCCAAAATCCTCTGCGGCGATGTCTTTGCCCGATGCATCGGAGGTCTCTGTGTTGCTTGTAGACTCTTCCGTCGACATGCTATCGTCCGCGTCGAGTAGTTCGCCCTGATTGTCGTTGGATTTTTCAGCTGCTTTCGCTTGTTCAGCCGCCTTTGCAGCACGCGGAACTCCATCATCGGGAGCTTCGCCCACATGGTGGTTATCAACAGCCGCACCACCAAAATGAGCTGTTTCTAGTGAATTGGCAGTACTAGCAGCGGCATTATCATGCGCACCGTGCAATGCCTCGACGCTGGTGGACACTACCTCCGCGTTTTTGATTTCGTATCTTTGTCCTGAATATCAGACATACCTTATCGCCTTTCGCCGATGAAGGATTATCATACCGCTTATCCTTGCTGCCTGCTTTAATCACATATCCCTATTATGTGTCGCAGGTGTACGTTTCAAAACACGTATCCCACGTATTCCACGTATCTCAACGGACTTGCTGTTGTTGGCTGCCGCACCGCATGCGTTCGAAACCCGTTATCCGTTGCTATCGAAGCATCCACCAGATAATCCAAGCCGCCAGCGCAAGAACGCCCACGATAAGAATAATGGCGCGCATCCGAGTGAAGGGGCCACTCGCATGCAAGTCATCCTCGGTCGTTTGCATGGAGAACTCGTCGGCACGACGATGCTTCTGTTCTTCGTGGCGTGACAGCTCGTCACGATCAGCTGAGAACCCAGCGCCTGATCTGCTTCTACCTCTACTACCTCTGTCGTCTTATGCAAGCGGTTTTCATCCGCTAATTCTGTATCTGTCGCCGAAGTCGAGGAAGCTGCTTCGGCGGAATTAGCCGCATCAGCCGAGGGAGGTGAGGCTCTGTTGCTTTCCTCTGTGTGCTATTTCGCGCTCCTCATTCGATGACTGCACAGATTCCCGTGCAGTGGCACGAGACGTTGCCCCAGCCTGAATAACAATCTCGTCATCGTCGTCGTTCAGAGAAAGATGGAGGAATCGGTCATCCTTCGACACGTTTGCAACCTGCCTTTCATCTGCACATCTGCGCGAATTCGCTGAAACGTTTCGAAAAAAATGTCTCAAAAAGCGTTTCCTGGTGTCCCCTGCAGGATTCGAATCTGCGTTTCCGGATCGAGCATCCGGCGTCGCTGGCCGCTAGACGAAGGGGGCATTGAAATGCGGCTTAGCGCCGCTTGTCCACAATAGCTAATGAGCAAACGTAAGCGTGAATAGCATGATCGATTACGCGATTTCAGCAAAGACTTCAGCAGCTGCAGCGCAGAAGGCATGATTTCATCATCGGTGTGTGCCAGTGAAAGGAAGAGAGCCTCAAACTGACTCGGCGCAATAAGATATCCCCGCGCGAGCATTCCCGAGAAATAACGAGAAAACACATCGGTATCGCAGGACGCAGCATCTTCCCAGCACGTCACTACCTGATCAATGAAGAAAACGGTTGCAAGCGAGCCAACGCGGTTGAGCGTTGCTGTAATACCCGATGCTTCGGTAGCGGCAGTCAGCCCCGCTTCCAAGCGCGCGCCCACTGCTTCAAGACGCTCATACACGCCCGGTTTCTGGAGTTCGCGCAATTGTGCGAGACCTGCTTCCATCGCCACCGGGTTGCCTGAAAGCGTGCCGGCCTGGTACACCGGGCCATCCGGTGCAAGTTCGTCCATTATGCGGGCCTGACCAGCAAAACACCCCACCGGAAAACCGCCACCAATAATCTTGCCGAAAGTGCACAGATCGGGCACGACGCCATATCGTTCTTGTGCACCGCCAAGTGCTGCCCGAAAACCGCTAATAACCTCGTCAAATATAAGAAGTGCACCAAATTCTGAGCAGAGAGCACGCAGCGCTTCGAGAAAGCCCGGTGCAGGGGGGACCACGCCCATATTCCCCGCAATCGGCTCAACAATAATGGCTGCTATTCCCTGCGGATCAGCCGCAAAGACATGTTCAACAGCAGCGACATCGTTATAGGGCAATACAACGGTATCGGCAGCCGCGCCGGCTGTGACACCGGGTGTCCCTGGAATACCAAACGTGGCAACACCACTGCCCGCCGCAACAAGCAGAGCATCAGAATGCCCGTGATAGTTGCCCGCAAATTTAATGAACTTATCGCGTCCCGTATATCCGCGCGCAAGGCGGATAGCGCTCATGGTTGCCTCGGTACCGCTTGATACCATGCGCACCTTTTCAGCTGCAGGCACCAACTTGCAAATTTCCTCCGCCATGGTAATTTCCGCTTCGCAAGGCGCCCCGTATGAAACACCACGATCAAGCTGTGCACGAACGGCGGCCTCAACAGCAGCAGGTCGGTGGCCCAAAATCATAGGACCCCAACTGCCAATAAAATCGATGTATTCGTTCCCATCGACATCCCACACTGGCTACCTTCAGCGTGATCGTAAAAACACCGGAAGGGCATTCACATTAGCAAAAGCACGCACCGGCGGTTCACCACCACCGAATGCAGGGCACGCGCCCGCGCAAAATCGCGTTCAGAACGAGAGTGGATCATCGCATTTCCTCCTCGCAGAAATAGCGCATCGATCGCTTTTTGAATTCACGGGTTGAAAAAGAGCAAACGCGGTTTCGAAGTCGCAATGCCCGCCTTGATAAGCGCATGATAGATATCATCAGCTGCAGCAAAGCAGTCTTCTTGATGCGTACCATGAATCATCGTGTAGGCATTGGACGGCCAGGTAGGGTTTGCGCAACCGTTCGTCAGCAATGGGTGACACGGGGGTCATCTGCCATAATGGCACCTGCTTTTTCGATATCAGCATCGGGAATGTCCCACACTGTCATCGCATTGAATGCATACCCCAGTCGCTGGTGGCGCACGCACGCACCAAACCGACGAATCGTTCCATCGGCGATCCAGCGCTTAATGCGATCGATTACCTCATCGACAGACAGCGTAAAGCCTGCCTGAGACAGCTGATCAGCTACCTCGTCAAACGGCAATCCACCCTGTGAGATATTTCCTGCAAAATGCGTACGAGCGCCTTTTCTGCTTCACTTAAACGCGGTGCTGCCTTAGCAACAGCACGCGGGTTCGCAAGCGCATGGTTGGCTTTTATTGGACGATGGTGTCACGCGCTCTTCATGTGCTGAAGGCTTCTCTTTTGTGGGATGCGAAGAAAGTTTTCCTTCTGTCGAGCACACATCTTCTGTTTCTTGGCTGCCTTTTGGCTGCACTTCGCGCGATTGATTGTCCGTCAAATTGAAATCGACTTTGATTTTTAAACAGGTTCTGAGCAGGTAAATCAAGAATATCATCGACACCGGTGCGCTGCGCAATGTCAGACAGAATCGCATCGATACGTTCTTGCCCATACGCTGCAACAGTGAACCAAATGTTATAGCGATCCTCACGCTGATAGTTATGCGTTACTTCGGGATACGATGAAACGACGCCGCAGTCTGCTCAATTTTCGCCGGATCTTCTTCGGCAAGGGGCGCACAGTGTGCTGACATAGCCCAAATGCGCCAGGTCGAATACCCGCCAAGACGCCGAATTTCTTTTTCTCGCAGTCGATTGACCGCCTTAAGCGCTTCTGGTTCGATACAACCACACACCTGTGCAATAGCTGCGTCGGGCGACGTTGCACAGGAAAAATCCGCTTGGATCAGCGTAAGAATTTTTCTTGTCAAGAGCAGATAGATCAGACATCGATCAGTTCTCCCATCATCACCATCGGGCAGGGATTCCATCGCTTGAGGGTCGCAGCCTTGAGGTCAGAATGCTTGGGACGCCGTCTTTGCCCATCGCTGGGGCGGTGCGCAATGCGTCCATTTCCTGTTGGGAAAGAATGGTCGGCGTCGCTTTGGTAGTCGCCGCACTTTCCAAGCGAGCAAGCTCTTCTTCGCGCTGGTCAGCTGGCAGTGCGTCAAGCGCCGTACGCCATTTGGCGGGAACATAAGCGCAGTACGGTTCTTCGTCCATATAATTGCCGGTTGCGGAAGAGAGCGCGCACGGCAGCCACCGCTACTCCCTTGTATTCGCATCGCTCCACACTTACCGCGCAGCTTCGAATAATCACGCAGATCATTGAATACCGCAGACGTCTCCCAGATTTCGCTAAAGGGTCTCTCCTTGACATTGCCGAGCTGCATATCGAAGTAACCGCAAGGCTGCACATCGCCGACATGACTGATGAAGGCAGGTGATGCCGCCCAAAGCAGCCACGCGTCATCGCTTCAAGGCCGTACTGTTCAGCAGTTATTTTCGACCCTTCCGCCCGCGCTTTGCTAGATGAGCAATGCGGTAATCAATGCAGTGCATCAGTTGGCTTGAAATGCAGCGGCGAGGTTTTCTGCTTGTAGTACGCCCATGTGAGCACTTCTTCGTATTCCTGAGGGGAAAGCTCGATCTCACGCAGACTTTCGCCGCGCCCGGTTGGTACGAGCAAAAACGGATGGAAGGCCACGGCATCGAGCTGCTGAGACAAGTCGTGCATTTCTTCCATACGCTCGGCGTTCTTCTTCGTAACCGTCATGTTGATCTGTGCGCCAACCCCGGCCTGCTGAGCAAGACGAATGCCGCGAATTGCTTCATTAAGCTGCCCCTGCTGACCCCGAAATCCATCGTGTTCAGCAGCTGTCGGAAAGTCGAGCGACCGACATGCGCCGAATTCCATGTTCGGCCATCTTGTGGGCGATCTCTTCGGTAACAATTGTTCCATTCGTGCCGACAACCGGCATGCAACCACGTTCGCGCGCGTAGTCAATAATGTCCCAAATGTCAGGGCGCATGAATGGTTCGCCACCCGTGATAATCAGGATAGGATTGGTGATCGTTGCAATGTCGTCGATAACGGCCTTGCACTGTTCAGAGAAAGTTCACCTGCGTAGAGCCGACTCTGCTGCCTGCACGACAATGGGCGCGACGAGTTGCAGCTTCGCGTGATTTCACGCAACGATGCGCGGTGCCTTTTTGCCGGTGCGCTTTTTCGAAAGCGCGCTTGCGCGCCACCGCCAGGACGATACCCATGCCCAGCTGCTGACCCAGGATGGGCAGCAGGCGACATACCGTGAGGGGTGCCCGATTGCTGCCTGGGCAGGATGTCCACCGGGATGAGCGCCCGAGTGTCCGCCGGAGTGTCCCATTGGATGATTGTTGGAGCTTTCTCCCAAATTGCTCTCTTGCTGGCCAGGCCTTTTTACCGGGATGACCCATTGGATGCCCGCCCAACCGACTACTCGGATGTCCTCCCGGCGCCCACCCGGACGTCCTGTCTGAAGCTCACTGCTTCCCGTCAGTTTTTCCTGCGCTGGCAGCTTCCTGACGCGCATGATCTACCATCTGCGCAAGCTTTGTTTCCTCTGTTGTATTGCTTCTCTCCATACGTCTTTTCCTTGCAGATGCAGGCTACTCGGCAAAGTCAACGAGCTGCATCTTTAGCGTGATAGGTAATAATCATGTCCGCACCAGCACGCTTGATAGACAGCAGGGTCTCAAGCACAACACGGCGCTCGTCGATCCAGCCATTTTGCGCGGCGGCCTTTACCATGCGCATATTCACCCGACACGTTGTAAGCAACCGTCGGAAAATGAAATTGCGCTTTACGCGAGAAAGCACGTCAAGGTACGGCAGGGCAGGTTTCACCATAACCATCGTCAGCGCCTTCAACGATGTCGAGTGCCGCTCACGCACACCCTCGTCGGCATTGGCAGGATCCATCTGGTACGCACGGCGATCGCCAAACGAAGGCGCCGAATCAGCCGCATCGCGGAAGGGACCATAGTACCCACTCGCATACTTTTGTTGAATAACTCATAATCGGCACGTTTTCGAAACCAGCTGCATCAAGCGCTTCGCGAATGGCACCAACGCGCCCGTCCATCATGTCAGAGGGAGCTACCATTTGGCTGCCAGCGCGTGCGTGACTGACCGCTTCGGCTGCAAGCAACGAAAGCGTTTTTGTCGTTGTTAACATACCCGTCTTCGTCGAGGCGCACCGCAATGTCCATGCCAGCTGGTGTATTCACACAGACAGACATCCGTGATGACAAACATCTCGGGGGCGTTCTGACGAATAAGGCGATATGCTTCCTGAACAATGCCGTGATCGTCAGCTGACTCGCTTCCTAGTTCGTCTTTTGGCAGCAGGAATGCCAAACAGGATGACATAGTGCACACCAAGCGCGAGCAGCTCTTCAATTTCAGCAATAAAGCAGGTCAAGCGATACCTGGACAATACCAGGCATACTGGAAATTTCATCACGCCGACCCGTGCCAGGCTTCACAAACAGGGGGTAAAATGAAATCGTTGACGAAGCTCGGTCTCGCGCATCATCTGGCGCACTGCTTCGCCATTGCGCATGCGACGAGGTCGATAAGTGGGAAAATGAACCGTATTGCATAATCTTTTTAATCGCCTTTCAAAAACACCGAGCCAGCAGGAGTAAAGCCAACAGAAATCCCTGACGTAGTCCCTGATAGCCACCGTTATCAAACAGCAATCGCTGCAGCAGCTGCCGCATCGGCGGCATCCGGCGCTTCAACAATGCGCTGTTCAGGGTCGTCATCATGCCGCGCAATTTCTTCATCGGTCAGATAGCACGCCGGGTCAGGTCCCATGGGTCGCCTACCGCTTCAGCACGCACACGGAAATTGCCTCCACAGATATCAAGCCAACGACATGCCTTGCACCGCCCGTTTACCCACGGACGCTTGTCCTAAAGCCGATGCATGAGTTCGCTTTGAGGCGTCGTACGGCTCGTATCGGACCAAATCTCGCTAAACGGACGATCTTTGACATTGCCAAAGCTATATGACGCCAGAATTGATCGGCGTATACTTCGCCATCCCAGCTGATACAGGCGATGCCATTACCTGAACTATTGCCCTGATTCCACTGCAACAACTGCAGAACTTCTGCGGCACGCTGCGGATCTTCCTTCAACAGCTCCATGTAGATGAATGGTCCATCCGCATGGTTATCAACCGTTAGAATCTCGGGAGTGCCGCCCGCATTGAACCACTGCTTTGTGCGATCCATGATCAGACGCACGGCTGCACGAGTTTCTTCATGCGTCAGGTCTTCAGTGATCATTTTCACTTCCCCGACCCGAATACACCAGGTGGTAGAAGCACGCACGATTAATTCCCTTCGCGCTGCATCAAGTCAAAAATGCTATTGATTTCGCGCCAGTTATGCTTTGTTAATCGTGAAGCGCAGCCCCACCTTAATGCCCGCTTCTTGCGCATTGTGCAGCCCCGCAAAGCGGCATCGAAACTGCCCGCTACGCCGCGAAATTTATCGTGTGTTGCTGGATTGCCATCGAATGACACACCCACATAAGACAAGCCCACTTCAGCAAAGTCATGTGCAAGTTCGGGAGTAATCAGGGTGCCGTTCGTGGATATAACCACTCGCATGCCGGCAGCCTTGGCATACTGCATCAATTCAAGGAGATCGGGGCGCACACAGGGCTCGCCGCCTGAAAACAAGAGAACCGAGCACCAAAAAGCCGCCAGATCATCAATCATTGCGCTTAGCTTCATCGGTCGATAATTGGTCGTAGCGCTGTGCATCGGACAGGGCATATGCAATGCTCGCACTTCAAGTTGCAGGTACGCGTGCAGTTCCATACGACAACAGGCTTTTTGTCCTTCGAAAACTGCAACAGTCCGCTGGGCAGTTCCTTTGACATGCGCCGATAGCGCAATACATCGGATGGCTCTACCGCGCCACAATAAAGTTTTGAAATTCCAATCATTTCAGTTGCTCCTCCTTATCAAGCGCTGTCTGCAAAGCGCTTAGTAACCCGGGAATCGTATGGGTATCTGCCTGCACAGAAACGGGAATTGTCAGATCGCGCATGGTATCGCTCGTCACCGGTCCGATGCTCGCACAGGTTACCGTTTCAAGCAGATGAATTAATTCACTTTCCGGCATAACCGCTGCAAGCATTTCCTTAAAATTGCGCACGGTTGATGACGACGTAAAGGTGATAGCCGACACTTCACCAGCACGAAGGGACGTCGCAAGATCCTGCGCTGCCACTTCAGCATGGGGAATAACCGTGTCATAGAGCGGCAATACCTCAACTTGTGCACCAGCCTGCGTCAATCGATTGGGTAGGGCATCACGCGCAACCGCAGCGCGCGGTAGTAAAACACGCGTACCCCGACCAACGCCGGATTCAACGAGCGCCTGCGCAACTGATTCAGCAATAAACTTTTCAGGTACGACATCGGGTGATATCCCTGATTATGCAGATCAGCGGCTGTTGCGGGGCCAGTGCTGCTACCTTTACGCCGCCAAGCGAACGAGCATCAAGATGTAATTCATTAAGCGCAGCAAAGAAGCACTGCACACCATTGGCGCTGGTAAACACCGCAATCGTCACGACTCACGTGCATGGGCTGCGTCGCTTGCCAGGCGCATGAGTGCTGACCGTATGCGACATCAATGGAACGCGGCTTGATGGAAATGGTTGGAAACCCACCACCTGCGCGCCCAGCGTTGAAAGACCACTTGAAAGAATACTCGCTTGTTCGCGGCTGCGCGTAACAACAATGGACTGTCCCGAAAGTGGGCGGTTATCAAACCAGGACAGCTTATCGCGCAGCGCAACAACCTCGCCCACTACAATAATGGCTGGTGCCTGAAAGCCTGCTTCTTCTGCCGCCTGTGCAACACTATCCAACGTTGCAGTAGCACCTCTTGCTTTGGTGTTGTCCCCCATCGCACAAGCGCAACCGGCGTATCCGCGGGACGACCATGTTCTATCAGCCGCTGTGAAATCAATGGTAAGTCGCGAATGCCCATGTAAAAGCAAAGGGTGTCGCTGCCCTGTGCCAGATGCTCCCAGTCGATAGTTGGTGCTTCTTTATCAGGGGTCTCATGCCCCGTGATCAGTGTTACTGAACTTGCCTGTGTGCGATGTGTCACGGAATACCCGCATAGGCAGCTGCAGCCACCCCCGGCCGTTATGCCTGGTACTACTTCAAACGGAATATCAGCATCCACGAGGGCAAGTGCTTCTTCACCACCCCGACCGAACACAAATGGATCGCCACCTTTCAGGCGCACAATAATCACATGGCTTTGTTGGGCTGCTTGATTTTGCTGTGCCGCCTTATCTAGCTGGCTTATTTCATCTTGCTGCGCTGTTTTTGTCATGCGAGGCTCCCTTTGCCAGGGGTGAGTCGCCGCATCTTGTTGCGCTGTCTCATACTGTTGGGCTACTGCACTAAGACACTGGTTGATCTCTTCTTGCGTAACATGGTCAGAAAAACCCTTCTTGCCCACAAATATCCGCTGAGCAGCCGGATTGGCAAAGTGCATAACAGCGCTGCTCGCCAGATAGTCGTAGATAATTACGTCGGCACACTCAAGCAGCTCTTTTCGCCCGCACCGTAAGCAAACCCGGATCGCCCGGTCCAGCCCCAACCAAATACACCGTGGCGCCTAAACACTCAGACACAGCGGTACCTTCAGCTTTCGCAGCGTCTGATCGCTTCTTGAGCGTCTTGAGCGACTGTTCAGCTAGCGTAGAAGCATCAATACCGTGAGAAGAAAAACATTGCTCGGTCATCGTCATCGCAATGCCTCCAAGATCTCTGTGGCACCCTGACTTACCAAGTCATCAACGATTTTCCCAGCAGCCTCAATTGCTTGATCAACAGGTGTGCTTGCCTGAGCTCGCAAGAAGCGCGTGCCATCAAGCGTTGCGACGAAAGCATCAATATGAATCATTCGTCTTCCCTGTTCATCTTCCGATTCGGTAGCATAAGCACCCATCGGCACCTGGCAACCCCCTTCAAGAGCGCGCACAATATAACGCTCCGCCTCAACAGCACGAAGCGTTGGCTGATGCGATATCGCTGCACACAGATGCGCCACCTCACGGTCATCTGCTCGGGCTTCAAGCGCGATCGCTCCCTGGCCAACAGCAGGAATCATCTCTTCAGTCGGGATAAGCGACGATATCTGTTCTTCTAACCCCAAGCGATACAGGCCAGCTGCACCGCCAAGATAGCAGCATCAAATTCCCCTGCAAGCACGCGCCCAATACGCGTGTCAATATTGTGCGTATTTCGCACGCGGTGACATCAGGACGCAAGCGCGCAAGCTGCGCCACGCGCCTCAGCGACCCTGTTGCCACTCGCGCATCTGCGGGAAGATCAGAAAGCGTCAGCCCTTTAGCAGAAGCAACAATCACGTCGTTCGGACATGCACGTTCGGTAACCCCTGCAATGAAAAAGGCCTTTCGGGCAGAACCGTCGGCATGTCTTTCATTGAATGAACGCACACGTCTACTTCGCCCTCAAGCAGGCACCGCTCGAGTTCCTTAGTAAATAGACCCTTATCCCCAATTTTTGAAAGGGCGACATCAAGAATCTTGTCGCCTTTAGTGCGTATTACCTTTACCGCGCAGTGCACTTCAGGAAAAGTCGCCTGTATAAGCGCACGCACTTTTTCAGCCTGCCACAAAGCAAGCTTGCTTCCCTAGTTCCAATGGTGATAGTTTTATCGGTCATATCGCTTCCTCGACACATAGAATGGCAGAGATTTATTGCGCAAGCGCAGCCGGCACAAAAGTAGTCTGCGTCACGTTTTTCAACTGCGGATATACCGGAGTTACGCCAGGTGCATCGGGTACATCAGGCGAAACACTGTCGGCCACACCCGTGTCTGTCGCCTGTGTGCATCCCATCATGCCTTCGGAATAGCCAAACAAATAGCGGACGGCCTCGATACATTCGAGATCGGCACCGCCTGCACCCTGCTTAAGCCGTACCGTCGGCGTATGAAGAATCTTGTTCACGAGCGCACATGTAGCAGCATCAATCGCTTCGCGCGCAGGCGAATCCGCTTCAATGTGTAACACACGCAAAAGGTGATCGACCTCGGCCGCGCGCACCGCTTCAGCATCAGCGCGCATGCGTTTGATGGTTGGCGTTACAGCATGTTCGCCCGTCCACTGAATAAAGAGGTCGGTTTCTTCATCGACAATACGTCGTGCTTCATCAGCAGCGCGCTGACGCAAACCGCGATTGTTCTTGATACGTTCGTTGATGTCATCCAAGTCGTAGAGAATAACGGAACATTCTTGCAAGCAGGATCAATGTCACGCGGAAGAGCAATATCGAGCATAAACAGCGGCTTGTCACGATTCTTTAAGATCTCAGGGCCAATAACGTAGTGCGGTGCGGCTGTGGACGAAAGTACAATGTCAGCCATTTTGATAAGGCTTTCAGTTCCTCAAAAATAGCGAGCGCTTCCTCCCAGTTCACGCGCAAGAGAGCAGGCATGGGCGTATGTCCGACTAGAAACAATCAAACGATTCGACTCCTGGCTTTTGCAGGTATCGTGCGGCAAGTTCGCTCATTTCTCCCGAACCAACCACAAGGGTTGTTTTCCTTCGAAAGAATCGAGCGTTTCCGTGCAAGATCGATAGCCACCGTCGAGACTGACACATGGTTTTCGCTGATTTGCAGTCTGGTTGCGCACCCGTTTACTGACCGCAAGCGCCTGACGGAACAGATGAGCGAGCATCATTGTGGCGCCCCTCGCTTGAAGCGCTTCGCCAAATGCGGTGCGAACCTGGCCGGCAATTTGCTGTTCGCCTCAAAAACCATCGAGTCGAGCGAAGATATAACTGAAAATAAATGATGAACGACCTCGGTTTTTGCCGAACATACAGATGTCCCTCTGAGAAGCGGGATCAATATTTTTGTACGAACTAAGAAACTGAAGGATACTCTCGTGAGCAGCTGCGATATCGCTGCATCAACGCTAGATTTCCATGCGGTTGCAGGGTTGATAGGATAATTGCCCCTGAATAGAAGGCATATCGACAAGTGTGCGTATTGCTTCTGTCAGCGTCGTGCGTCCAAAAAGCAACGCGTTCGCGCATGCCATATCGGCCGTACGAAAGCTCGTCCCAGCAGATAGAGCTGCGCATGACTACCGCTCTTTCCGGCGGTTGTCGCGGTGGTTGTCGGCTCGTCGTGTGACTGCTGATGCGCGCCCGCCGGATTCGGATGTCGTCTGCGATACAGATTGCGCTAGGGCGACCGCTTCGTTATAAGCGTCCTCAACCGAAATGCGCTCACCTGCCGCCAAACGTTTGCGCCAGCCAGCATCGGCAGCAGCCTCGAAAATGGGTTTGCGCGCGTCATGCCCGCCCGAAATGCGCTCTTTCACGAGGTCTCGCACCTGTGTCATCAAGTCGAGATAGGCGACCCAACTTTCATCAAAGTCATCCTCAAGACGATGACGAATGCGTTTCGCTTCTGTGCAGGCCGCCCCTGAAGTGGAAACCGCAATGGATAAAAAGACCACGTCGCACAATAGATGGCACGATGAAATCGCATTCTTCAGGCACATCAGCAACATTGAGCAGGCAATTGCGTGAACGCGCTTCTTCGTGAATGCACACATCAACAGCGGAATACCGCACACGGAAAAACGCGATTGATGCGCCGGCTAAATCACCCAACTCATGAGACCCGAGGAATCCATTCGACCTTGCCTTCATCGACAAGCGCCTGAATACCCTCGGTAATTTTGGGAGAGAACAATTTTGATACGCGCACCATAGCGCAGTAGCGTGCGCAGTTTATGTTCAGCTATCGCGCCGCCACCGATAACCACTACCAGGCGGTCTTCGAGATCAACAAACAGAGGATACCGCATGCCGACCCACGGGTGCCTCGGTTGCATCCTGCATAGCGTTCCTTCTCTCGTCTGCAATTAGAACTGCGAGAACTGTACGCTATGACGTAACGTCGCATGCAAGAAAAATCACACAGATGAAGAATTGCCCGATGACGACGTATCGGAAAAACTTTAAGCTGCCAAAGAGCTATTGGGATTAGCGGTGGCAGAACCAGAATTAGAAGAATCGGACGAAGTTGTTGCTTCAGTGGAAGACGTTGATGTCCCAGAGAGGAATCCGAAAGAGGACTCTGTGGTAGACGATGAAGCAGCAGAATTGGTGAACGAAGCTGTTCCTGAAGTCTTCGATGAGGCGCGTTGTGCGGTTGCTGTCTGAGAATATTGATCGAGCGATAGGGCACTTCCTAGCCATTTTCGCTTCAATAATGCTGCCAATGCCACCAGAATTGATGGCATCAAGGGCATCGGAGACCGCTTTCTTCAGTTCGTCATTCGAGCTCAAAAACACCAATAGAGCGACCAGAAACCTTCTGCATAAGTGCAGTAATATGGACATCACTGTGAGTCGTGTGCGTAATGTAGACACCAATAACGGCATCGGCCGCAACATAATCAACTTTACCGTCATTCAAATCAGAAAACGCAGTTTTCAAATCGGGCACGGTCTTCAGCGCCTCGTCACCGAATTGATTTGAAACTTCCCAGGCGCTCATGGAAGCGGCCTGCGCTTCGATGCTTACCGAACTAGAAGCACTTGGCACAGAAGATGCTTGACCTTTCGAAAAAGAGCCACGCACGTCTGCAAATAGGGGTCTGAAAGCCAATAAGAAGACGACGAATCGGATGAGTCCATGCTCATCACCACGTCCACGGTACCTGCCTTAAGCGCCCCTTCGGCATCACTTCCGACATCAACCAACTCAAGTGACAAGCCCATCTGTGCAGCAAGCGCTGCCGCCATGTCGACATCGATGCCAGCAAGCTTGCCTGACACCTGCGTCGAATAGGGAGCATTCGACGCATCAACGCCGACGCGCAGAACCCCTTCTTTGCCGATAGTTGGTGTCGATACTGTTGGCTGCAGTTTTTCAGGGGTATACGGCTTACCAAAAAGAGACGAAGAAAGTTCCGACACCTGTGCACATCCACACAGACCAAGCACGGCGATAAGCAAGGCTGACACAACAGCCAGCAACGAAACTCTCTGCTTCATGAAGCGCCCAACTCCTTTTTGAAAAACGAACAGGCTCTTACGGCTGACCTAGTCTTCGCCCCCACACTCGCGCACTGGGGTTGAGCTTGCACCATCACCCTCTCGCCCGTGCAGCCCTCTGCTGCATAACGCGGACGGTGCGTCTTACTTCTAGAATGCGCCGTGCTCACCAACACCTTGCGGTGTGGCTTACGTGGATCCTTTTGACCGCATCTGCCATGGAATAGAAGGAACTACCTTCGCAACTACAGCCCGTAAAAGCAATTGGATTCTATCAAACACCCTCTCGCGTTCGATAAATTGCTTAATTTCAATATACCCGTTTCAGTACAACACCGTTTCAATACGTGCGCGCGAATATGGTGCCATGGGACGACTTATTGTTTGCCTTGCTATGGGGAGAAATACGATCCTAATATACCCGCGCAAATGTTGCACCATAGACTGCCGACGCACCCTGCCTGCGCAGAATATCCGCTGCAGCATAGAGCGTGGCGCCGGTGGTATGGACATCATCCACGATGATATATCGTCCTAACGCCAATGAAACGCATGGCCGCATCGTCATGCGCATGTTTTCCAGGCGTTCTGTTCGTGAAAAGCCCGCGCTGGTCACGGGCATGATCGAGGGTAATCGTCGCGGCAATCGGCACGCCCAGAAAACAAGCAACGTGGCTGGCCAGCTCTTCGGCATGATCGAAACCACGACGAAGCCGTGCAGCCCGCGTTGAAGGAACAAAGGTAATGGTTACCTCTTCAACCCAATCGGACGGGATCGCACAGGCAATAGTAAATGCCATGTCATGCGCTAAACGACGCTCACCAGAATCCTTGCATACCGTCGCAATCCGTGCGGTTGCTGCATCAAAAAGTCACCGCCGAGACACATCCATCAAGAGGAAAGGTGGTTAAACCCGCTTCGCGCAGACTAAACGAATTACATTCACTGCACTGAATAGCACCCCATGGCGCACCACAACGCGGGCACGCCTTCCATTGATCAATATACGGAAGATTTTGTCGGCACGAATCGCAGAGAACAGCACCTATCGCATCGCATACTGCGCAGCGCGGCGGCCAGAAAGCATCAGCTACAAACTGCGCAGCGTCATGCACGACAGACGACACTGCTGATGCGGACAACTTACGCGAGATGTTTGTTGAAGTACTTTAACATGAACCCACTCGGCTTCGAATAGGCTTGATGCTAGCGCGACTATCTGTCCGCTTGCTGGCCAAAAACGAGCCAAGAGTTAGCGGTGTTATTTCAGATCAGGGTCTCAAGCCACTATCACAATCCGACGGCGATCGGCAGGGGATAATACCTGTCTCTCAATAGGCAACCAGATGACACCTATCTCGATGAAGAATTGTGCGATATAGATTCGTGAGAGCAGCTAAAAATACGTATCGTAAGCTTTTGGGACCTCGATAAAGTGCCCCTATCGCTGCCGAGCGAAATCGATATATCGCCTGATTGAAAAGGTCGACCAGGTAACAGTTGGGATACAAACGGCGATCGCCGGCATCTGTGACTAAACAAAGGCGCTATTATCCTTCGACGAGACAATTGAAAGGATAATCATGGTTTCCTAGATTCCTTACTGCTGTATGTACTGCCCGGCTGCCCTTTCTGCGCACGGGTTGATCGCTTTTCGTGACGACCAGGGCATCAAATTGAACACCGTAGTGTGCGCGAGCCAGAAAATGCCGACAGAACTCAAAGCCATCGGCGGCAAAGTACGAGTCCCCTTGCCTGGTCATTGACGGTAAAAGCACTGGTACGAATCGAAGGACATCATTGAATTTCTGAAACGCGAAGTTGTCGGCGCATAACGAATAAAAGGGTATCGACTGTTCTTAGGATGGCAGCCTGATGTGTCCAAGAAATCGTCTGAGGCCCACCTCGAATAAAAAGGCGTTTCCTTAATGAAGCGCAATAAAGCTCGCTGATTAAGAGTTTCTGAAAGGCGGTTAAAAGAGGTTTAAAGAACAAGCCCTCTTTATGTACACGCTGATGCAGCATGAAATCAATTGGAAGGGCCTACATACAGCAGGCCCTTCTTTATCTTTAATGGAGCGGGTGACGGGAATCGAACCCGCGTTAGCAGCTGGAAGGCTGCAGTTCACCATTGAACCACACCCGCACAGAGACCGCTGCCTGGTCAAAAACCCTGACAAGTGCTGGAAATGACAGCGAAGGCAAGCGGATTCGATCAGCATCAATATCAAAAAGCTGGTCGGGACGACAGGATCTCGAACCTGCGACATCCTGCTCCCCAAAAGCAGGCGCGCTACCAAACTGCGCCACGTCCCGCCTGTGCAGCTCAGCCATTATAGCAAACTTGGCTAAGCGTTAAGAAGTTTCTTTTTGAGTTCACGTAACGCATTTCCTCGATGAGAAACGCGCTTTTTCCTGCCGTTACTTTCAGCAAGCGTTTTTAACGCCACCGGAACATCGGGAATGAACAGCGGGTCGAAACCAAACCCTTCGGTGCCACGCGCTTCAAAGCCAATAATACCCTCAACGGTACCGCGTGCGGTTGTTTCGCTTCCGTCCTCATCAATAAAGACAAGCGTGCAAACAAAACGCGCTGTTCGTGATGACTGTGGAACATCAGAAAGCTCGGCAAGCAGTTTCGCGTTATTGGCTTCATCGTCGCCATGAAGACCTGCATAGCGAGCAGAAAAACGCCTGGATTGCCACCGAGCGCGTCAACTTCAAGACCCGAGTCGTCCGCCAACACTGCTCCGCCCCATGCTTCATGCGCTGCCCGTGCTTTAATCCGCGCGTTTTCTAAAAAGGTCTGGGCGTTTTCTTCCGGGTCGGATTCGATACCAGCCTGTTGGAGCGTCTTAAAATTCCCACCCTCAAAATTAAGTGCGTCTGCTATTTCGAGATACTTTATGGGCGTTGTTGCTGGCGATAACTACCGTTTTCATGCATTCCCCTTGAAGCCCGTGCGTCATGCAGAAAAACTTGCGCTCGATTCTTCCTGCATGCGGTGCAACGTCGCAGAAAGATTGAAGGTACCAAAGCTCTCTTCAGGATTGAGCTGATGTAGCTGCGTCAAAGGGCACCCAAGCTGCTTGGCAATAGCTCTCACAACAGGGAGCAAGACCCTCGGCTACATCGTATGGTTCCCTCCGTCCAAAATGGACATACAACGCTTCATGAAAGCCGCCAAAGGAACAATAATCCATCGGAAGGCGGACAGAGCGCCGCTACATTGCTTGCCCCGCCCGATGCAACCGCAAGCATGAGAAGCAATCCACAACCCATTAAACGGAATAACTCGATCGGTAAGCATGCGACTTTCAAGGATGTCGCACTGAAAAGTCGATCAGCCGCCCGGGAACACAGAATGATCCATAGAATGCCGCACCGACGGCATAGATCTTATCGAGACTGTTTGAAAGATCAATATCAGAAAAGCCCCATGCTTCTTGAGTGCGCTTGAGTTCGTTTGATAAAAATTGCGCCGCAAGAGCTTCCTTCTTCGGAAAGTGATACTGCACAAGCGGGCGCTTAATACCACATGCCTCAGCCATCGCCGTATAGGATGTCGCGTGATATCCAGTCGTTGCAAATAAGTACCATGCTTCGCGGCGGATAGCTTCTTTCAGTTTGTCAGTTTACGGGTCGTGCCATAAAAACCGTCCTCCCCTTAGAAAAGTTGCAGAATGGAAAAGTATATTTCCTTAGAGGAAGGTAGCAAAAATGAATCGCCTATTGTGACGAATGCTCTTAAAACCGTAAAATTCAAAAAAGTGCAAATGTTTATTCCATTGAACAGATCCGTGGCTTCACCCATTTTCGGGTACGGAAAGATACTCCGCATGTGCGCGATGTGTTCTGCAAAGATTCCCACACAATTAATCCCGTGAGGCCACCGATAGCTGTCAGATAGCTCATCGGCGATAATCAAGGAGGGAATCATGTCAAATACCAATCTCAGTCGTCGCGATCTGTTTAAATTCAGCGGTATCGCCGCTGCGGGTCTGCCGGAGCTGCTGCTCTCTCTGGTTGCGCAAGTCCGAAAAGTGCCAGCGAAAAACAGCGGACAAAACTACGTCAACTGGCGCAACAAACCGAAGCTATTACCAATATTTCCGAAACCGTGGAATGCGACCTTATTGTCGTCGGTGCAGGCAACAGTAGCTAGTTGGCGCAATGACCGCACAGGGAAGCTGGATTCGATGTAATTGTGCTTGAAAAATCTGGTGCGATCGCGCAGGCGCGCGAGGTTATCGGCACTATCGGTTCACGTCATTCTCAGGGACATGAACCAGACATCCCTCACCCTAATGAATCACGCTAAAACCACGCAGAGCGGCGATGTTAACATGGCGCTGTATCGTACCTGGGCAGAAAAAGTCAGGTGAATTCATGGACTGGCTCTGAAGATATTGAAACTCCTGCCGGCATGACCTTCCCTTTGAATACCATTCCCCGCCGACCCCCATGCCCTATTACCCCGCTATCTGCACAAATCCCTGTTATGGGTGAATTTAATCCTCAGGGACCCAATATGGGTGCGTACGCCCATCTCGAAGTGCTCCGCGATCTGTTCCTGGCAGCTGGTGGGCGCATTGACTTTCACCACACCAGCACGGCAGTTGGTGCAGGATGCTAGCGGCAAGGTAACTGGTGTTATCGCTCAGAGCAAAGAAAAGTACCCGCAGTACAACGCTAAACACGGTGTCGTTATGCTGCACCGGCGGCTATGGAGCGAACAAAGATATGGTTCAAGAGCTCTGCCCTGCCTCGCTGAATTACTGCACACACAGCAGCCACCACTGAAGAAGGCGACGGCGTATGCTGCCAGCGCAGGCGGCGTACTTGAAAAGGGTGCTGGCGCCATGGTGTGGAATCGAAGCGTCGTCGACGACAGCGAAGAAATTGGCCCTGAAAAGGCACAGCCACTCTTTCTGCCGGCAAGCCAACCATTCTTGCGCGTAAATGTGCATGGTGAGCGCTTTATGAACGAAGACTCAACCTATCCGGAAATCTATGCACAGGGCACCCGTCAGCCACGCGGATTTAGCTGGCAGGTGTTTGACGGCACCTACTGGGAAGATATCCAACGCTTCGACACAGGCGGGTGCAGTCGCCTGACGCCCGCACCTGATGGCAGTGCTTTTAATGCTGATGTATATAACTGTGAAGCTCTCAGTAAAGAGCACTTGGATTCAACCTGGATGCAACCAATGCTCGATGCCGGCATTCTCAAAAAGTGCAACACGATCGATGAATTGGCCGAAACTATGTTCCCCGAAAAGGAAGATCGTACGACCTTCCTAGCAACTATTGAGCGCTACAATTCCCTGCAAGCCACAGGGCGATATCGATTACGGTAAAACAGCATTTCGCTACAGTACCGTCGAAGAGGCCCGTTCTACGCCATTCGTACTGCCGGTAACTTCCTGGTAACCATCAACGGCATTATTACCGACACAAAAAGCCGCGCCCTGCGCGAAGATGGCAGTGTAATTGAGGGTTTGTATGTCTGCGGTAACGACCATATGGCTTCTACCCGCACAACTATCCCAGCGAGTTTACGGGTATTAACGCAGGACGAAGCGCAACCTTTGCTCGTATCGCTGCCAAGGACGCGTGCTCGATCGCCCAACCAGTATTGAGTCACCTTCCTATCATCCCTCTGGAGTGATTCCCTTTGCACGCTGTTCACTCCTTCGCGTCGATGGAATAATTCCTGTCCACGCGTACCTTGAGTCCCATGCCCTCTCTCGTACAAGCGGACCGTGTTGCCACGTTGTCGGCCACACGGTCCGCTTGTTAAAGTAAGCCTATGAATCACGCGTTACACTGAACCGCACCATTAGAGCATTACCTGAAAGAGGCCGCCATGACTACTACAACTATCGCCAAGCGCATCGGTTTGGTCGTAGCTGTTCTTATTGCAATCCTGATACTTATTGTTGGAGGATATGTCATATACCTCGAGGCAACCTATTCCCGCATCGCTGATAACGTTGATGCACCCGTAGCAAACAACCCAGAAACCAGCCTTGAAACCGACCACCTTATACCGCTGTAACCTACAACATCGGCTTCGGTGCCTATACCCTGATTACACCTTCTTTATGGATGAAGGGATCATGGATGATGGCACCCAGACAACCGGCACTCAATCCCGAGCAGTTAGTAAACAAAGCGTGGAAGACTGCACTGCAGGCAGCATCGCAATCCTCAAACGTCTTAACCCCGATTTCGCCTTAATCCAAGAGGTTGATACCGATTCTGACCGTAGCTTGCGTCAGCAGAAACAATCGTTTTATCGAGGCCTTTCCTTCTGACGGATCTTCCTTCGTCTCCGACTTTCATAGCGCCTTTCTCGCTTACCCCTTAACCGAGCCTCATGGTGCTGTTGAATCGGGCCTTCTTACCCTTTCGCGCGCTCATATTTCCTCGGCGGTGCGCCGCAGCTATCCTGTTGATGGGTCGTTTCCCGCCAAGTATTTCGATCTCGATCGCTGCTTCGAGGTGATGCGCGTACCTGTGCAAAATGGTCACGACCTGGTGCTTATCAACAGTCACATGTCAGCCTATGACAAAGGCGGAAAAATTCGCACAGCAGCTGGCTCTTATCGGCGACATTACTGAAAGCGGAATATGATGCCGATAATTATGTGATCTGCAGGAGGCGACTGGAACCATGCACTTGCTGGGAGTGAAGATATCTACCCCTCAAGCAACAAGTTCCTCCCTGGGTATCCATACTCGACGATGCCGACCTCCCCACTGGTTTCAGTATTGTAAAAGCAGATAATCTTTCTGAAGTAGCAAGCTGTCGTGGTTGCGATATCCCCTATGAAAAGGGTGTTACCTATACCACCACCGTTGATGGTTTTATTATTTCTGACAACGTGCAAGACCACGCTGAAAATATCGACTGCGGATTTACCTATAGCGACCATAACCCTGTAAACTAACCTCTGAACCACAGAAAGCGTTCCAATAGGGGTTAGCGAAATCACTGGAGTAGCTCACCTCGATGGGCAAAACAGCATGGGTTTGCCACTTGCGCGCAATGCTATGCGCAGTAAGGCGCGTGGATCTACTAAAGATCTACTGAGACAAAAATGTACTGGAACGTCTCTACTGTATGGCGAGATCGATTAATTCTTGTCGCGAATGCACACCAGCTTTTTGCGTAAATATGCTTACATGGGTAGCTGCTGTATCGCGCGAAATAACCAGTTCATCACAGATGAGGGGAACCGATCGCCCGCGCACAAGCAAGGAAAACACTTCGTTTCCTCGCGGTGTCGGTGAAAAGCTCAGCGGCAAGGCGTGCAATCACCTCGTCAAATGATTCTTGTGGCGTGTTTTCTTGCGGGATCCATCTTGAATCGGCACATCCACTATTTTCTGTTCCCCGCTGTCGTGCTCACTTGCTCCCCATGCCATCGCCGGAGGCTTCTTGTGAGGCTACTGTCGGTTCATTTCTCCGAAAGTCGTCTTGGCAGATGCGAGATTGCGCAGAGGTACAGGATGTATAACTCTAGGCGGTCTTCAAACGCATAGGCCACACTGCGCTCGTCACCCATCGTGCACATAGCCACGACAACCAAAAGGATCACGCAGACCGATGCTACCTGCGAAGCGGGAAATACCAAGCCAGCGAAGGAACCGTCGCTCAATGCAAGCAAACAGATAAGGCCTAACGCATCGCCCACATGAACGAATATCCAACCCCATCCGTACGATTGTGCGGCGTAGCCTGACCTGATGCCACAAATCGCGCGAAGTACATCTGCAATCACGCAAAGGCAAACCGTCTCGGCAATTGAAGCGCCACTACGCAAGAAACGACCCCTAAATCTTCCTCAAGCAGGAAATCGATCAAAACCAGCTACCAGCAGGGGGACAAAGCCATCGAAACGCAAATGACACCGACACTCTCCGTGGTCCCTGCAATAGACACCAAAGCCAACAACTGCCAGTAACAAGCGCACTGATCACAATGACCGCCTGCACCGACGCTACATCGCCAGCGCCCTCAAAAGCCCCTTCAACACAAACGAAAAAGAGGCCGCAAGAATGCCCCATCCACTTCGCCCCATAGCGCGCAGGACCCTGAAAGGCTGCTCAGTCAGCTGACTACCCGCCGCTTCGTGAACGCTCTGACTGCCTGTAGAAAACGAATCGACCGAACGACTGCGACTATTTTGTCGGTCTTCATGTTTCGCCCAGTAGAAGCACGCAAGCACGATGCCAGCGGAAGCGCCGCCACAAACACTGCGCCCACCACACCACTCATCAGCTGAAACGGCCACGATACCAACCGAAGCAAGCAAGGCAGAAGCTGGAGCAAACAACTCAATTTCATCGCGGGAAAGTCGAGAATAGTAATCGCCCCAGATAACCCGATAGAACCAGCACTCCCGCACCCGTGCATACGCGCCAATAATAAACGAAAACACCGCTGAGGGCCGTCGTCAAGCCCCAGCGAAGACGGTGCATGGACAAGCAGTGATGCCACTGAAGCTAATATAGAGCGGTAGTAATCACGAACGCTTTGTGAGAGGTAACTAAACCGGTGCGCTCAAAAACGATCAATGCCAGCAACACAACAATGGTCGAACCGACCGGCAAGAGGTGCATTCTCGCACCGATAGGCTTTGTCTGCCCCTGCAAGTCCACCGCTCCCACAATTGCCGCAGCGATATCGGTGTAGAACATGCAGAATACCCAGGCGATCAGAAACCCCCATCCCAACTGAGCGATCGATGGCATACGCCATGCGTTACCCGCTGAAATACGCCCTGATTTCATACCGCGATCAACCTTCCGACTAATCTTTTTATCGTGTACAGTTCTCGCTCGATAAGATCGGTATCCATTTCGATGCGTGCACATATCTTTTTCGCCAGCTGCCGCTTGCTCAATCAACATACCCAAGCCACCAATAGTCGTGCACCCACACACCTCGCGCATCTTTTGAGCAGCTGCGTTTCGCGAGGAAAATATACGACGTCGGCCACCGCCATACCAGATTGTAGAAAAATCGGCGGGCACCGGGTTTCCGTTGAGGCTTCTCCCATACCGACCGAACTGGAATTAACCAGAATGTCTGCCTGCGCCACACACGATTGCAACGTTTGCACATCGGCAAGGGAATGAATCGCTATTGAACAGCCCGTCCTATCATGGAGAGGGTTCGCGAGTCGACGAGCATTGTCTTCACTTCCACCGCCCAGGCGCACGAAGACATCAATTGTTGAAACGCCGTCGAGAGCAGCCTGAACAAGAATGGCAGAACCGGCGCCTCCACAACCAATGAGAACCATATGCGCGCCCTTATCCTTCACGCCGTGCTTACGCACGTTTTCCATGAAGCCAACGCCGTCGGTGTTGTACCCCTTGAGTATGCCATTCCGGCACGAAACAACATTCACCGCGCCCATAAGCTGCGCCGCTTCATCCAATTCATCAAGCAAGGGAACCACTGCTTGTTTCGCAGGCATTGTCAGATTGGCGCCATCCCAGGTATCAGGGCGCGCATCGTTGCAAGAGCTTCTGGAAGATTGTCGTTTTCGATATCGAAGCACAAGTAAACAGCATCGATACCAGCCTGCGCAAATGAAAGGTTATGTGTCGCAGGAGACAATGAGTGATGGGTTGGTTTACCCAGCAGACAGACCATATGAGTTGACCCACTTATCGATACCGACTTCTCAACCATTGCTGTCTCCTTCCGATTTGACTGCCCCACTTGAATCGTTCTCTGCGAGCTTTCTATCTATGTACCCTCTTCTGAGGTGCTTTTTATAGCCCTCGACCGACCTTTAACCGGTTCGGTACTACATCCATTCTACAGAGCAAAGCCGTACTCGTGGCACCGCATACATGGTGCGCTCACCTATTCAGCAAGCTCGTCATGCGCAAGTGCATCATGCAGCAGGTTGATAATCCTGCGCGCTTCAGCCAGCTCCACCTGGCCCGGAGCCGATGTCCCTGACACCGAGCAAAACGTTAAAGCTGAACCAAATGTCTCACCCGCAAGTCGCGTGATAACACCCTCCTTCCCCATAGCCATTGCCACAAGCGGCCCTTCGTCCGCGCGAGCACAGACCGCAGTGGCGCGCATTAGCTCAAACGCATCAGACTGAGCTCGCGCCATGGTTGCAACCTTTGCGATATCGGCACCCCAGTGCGCATCTGCCTGATTAATTCCACAATATCGTCTGATGGCGGGGTTGCCGTGAAGTCGTGAAATGAAACAACCGATGCCACGCCTTGCTCGCGTGCAGCCTTTCGTTAGCGAGCGCACCGCGCGCTCGCCCAGCCCTATTTCAATATCAACTAAATCGGCTGCGTGCTCATCGATAAGAGAGGTGATCAGCGCTACCTGGTCTTGTGATGATAGGCTCCCTGACCGCCCCTGCTCTTTCGATCGGAAGGTCACCAGCACGGGATTGTGGGGATATGCGTTTGTAAGCGCTGCCGCTTGATGAACAATTTCAGAGGGAGAAACGTGTGCATCGAGAAAATCGATGCGCCATTCAAAGACAATCTGCTCCCAGCCTGCACGGCGCAGCGTGCTTGAGCAGCAAGATCTTCTTGCTGGGTTGACATCAAGGGACAATTGTTTTTAGGTGCACCCACCCCAAGAGGAACCTCTTTGATAATTAGGGGCTTCATTGCTATTTTTCCTCTTTCGCCGGTTTCCCTTTAACAAACAAGATCGCTTCTGTGATCGCTACAGTTTTGTCCTCTCTGACTGCTACGCCTTGTCTTCCGCAACTCAGCTGCGAAACCATACTCTCTACGATCACTGTGGGTGACCATACCGCTCTGTGACCCTACAGATAAACCGATAAGACCTCTCACCCACAGATGAGCTCGGCATGGTCACTCTTAATCGAGAAACCCCGTAAAAGCACCTTATTTTGTTGGAATAGTAGAATCTCGGTATGGTCGGGTTCTGTTCAAGTTGTCTTCGTATACATAATGCTTTTGTCTCGCGTGCAATAAGACCCGAAAGCAGCAACACCATAATGATGTTCGGTATCGCCATAGCGCATTGCCAATATCGAAATGGTCCACCATATCGCCAACGCCCAGCGCACCCAAAAAGCCAACCGCCAGCATACAGCACCTGAGTAGGGACGAATAGCACGGCGGCCAAACAGATACGTAACGCACCCGATTGCCGTAATAACTCCAACCAAGAATTGTCGAATAGGCAAAGCTGACCATACCCTACCACGAGAATTGGGGTACCAACGTATGGGATTGTCGCGAATGCTGCACTGGCGAGAGCAGCCCTTCTTTGATGCTGCCACCTTCGATAATGCCAGGATTTGCCAGAGAGTTGACACCATAAACCCAAACCGGTATAGAAATAGATGACAACCGTTGACCAAACACGTACCCTGCCGTCAGCAATAAAGGTGCCTGCCGAGCTGGGTTTCTTGTAGCAGCTGCCGCAGCCACAATGGGAGCTGCACCCAAACCAGACTCGTTACTAAAGAGACCGCGTGCACAACCAAATTGAAGTGCCACCATAGTGCCTGATCCCACAGCACCACAAAAAGCAGCCCGACCCGTCAGCGCAGATCAAGGATGGTCGAAAGCGCTTTACCACAGGACCGTTATAAACCAGAACGATGATGCAGCCAAGGGGCGTACGCCACGGCCATAAAGGGAACGAGCTTCGCAGACAGGTCGAAAGTAGAGCGCACCCCGCCAAAAATAACGAGCGCGACCGCAAGGGGCAATAATAAGCGCGATAAGCCAATCAGGAGAACCAGGAATAGCTTGACTCAGTAATGCCCGTCATAGCCGCCGACTGCATGCAGATCCTGTTCCGATTGTTGCAATAACGGCAAAAGAGGGCGAATGCCACAGCCCCTAAACGTGCCCACCAGGGGGTTGATCCGTCCGCGCGCGCAAACGCACGCTCCCACGCGTACATCGCGCCGCCCAGCATTTCGCCGCTCGAATCTTTCACGCGATATTTAACCGACGCATAAACCTCAGCGTATTTCGTCGCAATACCAAAGACACCCGTCAGCCACATCCAAAAGATAGCACCAGGGCCACCGGCGATAATAGCTGTCGCCACACCCACAATCGAACCGGTGCCAATGGTGCCAGCCAGGGCGGTAACAAGGGCGCCAAACTGGCTGACATCACCTTCAGCATCGGGGTCTTCCACCACCGACATCTTAATGGCCTGGGGAAGCTTACGCTGAATGAAGCCCGTGCGAATGGTAAGAAAGATGTGCGTGCCCAAGAGCAGGCAGATCATTACCGACCTACACCACCGCATCAATTTGATTAGAATAGCTATTATATCCATGCGGGCGATTATATAACGCATCGACCCGCCTTTGCGGCGCAGCACAAAATAAGTCTAAAGTCTCAACCTCACCTAAAGTTTCAGCCTCGGTCGTATTCCTGATCAAAACTGACTCAGTATTACGAAGAAGGGTTTCATGAAAGTTCGCTCATTTTCATAGTCGTAATTGGTAGGCGAATATCACGCTCTACTCATCAAACCAAATACCAGGAAAATTTTGCCTCTATTTAAATTCAATAACCTTCTGCAAAGGACTTTCCTGTAAAAGAAGAGCGTGCTGGGAATCGCCCGCTGTTTCAGGGCGGGTGAAATTTCCCCACTGGCGGTCATTCGGCGCAGACAACAGCCTGCGATGCGCGCTCTGCGCATGAACCGATAAAGCGATGGCCCTGCCGCGTTGGTTCGCGGTGTTGATTCGGTGAAAATCCGAGGCCAACAGTTAAAGTCCGGATCAGAGGCAGGTGATCATATGTCTGAGCAGTATGCATCCATCCACAATACTAATAAATGGGAGACGAAACTCTCGTGACGCTCGCACTTCTTTGTGCCATTAGTGTCATTTTGAGTTTTGTCGAGGTTTCCCGATCCCGGTATTGCCTGGTTGAAATACGACCTCTGCATGCCAGCCATGGTGGCGGTCGCTGGACCGGCAGCTGGATTAGCTTGTGGCCTGATCAGCGCTCTTATTCATGGGATGATCATGGCGAGACTGGGTAGAGTGCCCTGATGACCAGTATTGTGGTAGCAGCGATGGTGGTTCCTCTGCCGCTCTTTATCGGAAAAACCGCACGCTCAAAGGTGCCATTATCGGTCTTTTGATAATCAGCATTGTCTGCACGCCTCGTTGCCCATCGTCAGCAATCTGATTATCGACCCGCTCTACCTCGTATGCCCTTCGAAGCAGTAGCTGCCTCGGTGTACCCGCTCTGTTGCGTCTTCAACCCGCTGAAAAGCTCGCTTAAACTCCGTGCTGACCGTTATCGCTATGTATAAAAGCATCTCGAACCTGCCTACCCTAAGAAAAACCAGGTAAAGGGCCGTCTCAGATGGCGTCAGAGCTTCCGTTTGTTTCCTTCGAGGACGTCGCATTTCACCTACGACGGTACGTCATTTGTACTTGATGGAGTAAATCTTCCATCGAGCAGGGAGAATCGTCCGCTAGTCTCGGAGGAGACGGAAGCGGAAAAGTACGCTCACTAAACACATCGATGCGCTCACTACCTCTGATAGCGAGCGTGTACTCATTGATAGTAACGACACCGCCGATCCGTCATGCATCTCACCTTTGATCCGCAGTATTGCGGGCATGGTGTTTCAAAACCCCTGACGATCATTGTCGCAAGCATTGTCGAAAATGATGTAGCTTTTGGACCGAAAATTTGGGTGTTGACCAATCTGAACTGCGAAATCAGTAACTAAAGCACCTGAGCTTTCGTCGACCTGCAAGGGTACGAAAAAGAACAAAACGAGTGCATTATCCGGTGGACAGAAGCAGCGTATTGCACTTGCTGGAGTGCTTGCCATGGAACCGCGTGTACCTCGTGCTTGATGAGCGCTTCGCTGCTCGACTGCGTGGGCGGCATGGTTGATGAAAACCTGCCGCGCCTCGCGAAGCCGGCACGACCATTATCGCGATTACCACTTTATGGATGAAGCTGTCGAAGCCGATCGTATTGTTGTGATGGCGGATGGGGCACCCCTTTGCAGCTCCCGCCGATGTGCTTTCCCGCGACAGCGCAGCTTGCCCATCTTCCCCTTAGGCTCCTTTTATCGCAAATCTCTCGTCGTGCACCGCAGACGCGTGGTGTTGAATTCACATACGGTAGATGAAGACGAAATCATAGCGCACCTGCTGCGCGTGCTCAGTGAAAGTGCAGCTGTCCGCATGATTGAGGTTTAATCGAGCTCCGTCCCGTATCAGGCTCCTCGAAGACCGCAGCAAAAGAAGCCTTCCCGCTTATCTACCGTACAGCACGCCAAGAATCCCCGAAGCCATTAAGCACGGCGAAAACATTCCTGTCTGCAGATCTCAAAAGCCCGCTTGGGAAACGATCCTGCCGCTATCTGGGCACTTGAAGACATCAGCTGTAGCGTCCACGACGGGGAGTTCTTTGCGCAGCTAGGCATACCGGCAGTGGAAAAAGCACGCTTATCCAGCACATGAATGGTTGCTTTTCTCCCCGAAGGACGGTGCTGATAGATGGACGCGAACCATACGGAAAAATGCACCCAGCAAGCATCTGTGCGTCAGATTGGGATTGTCTTTTCAATACCCAGAGCGGCAATTGTTTGCTCAAAGCTGTCTTCGAAGATGTTGCATCTGGCCCGCGCACCTCAAACTGAGTGCCTCCGAGATTGAACAGCTATCCTACGCGCCATGAGGTCGTGGGCGATGCAAACGCATGTGGAATAAGCCCTTCGAGCTTTTCTGGTGGCCAACAGCGGCGAGTGGCATTCGCTGGTGTACTCGCTATAGGCCTCGCGTAGCAGTGCTTTGATGAGCCAGCCGCCGGACTCGATCGCAATCAGCGTACGTCTTTTTCTAGCTTTAATCGAACGACTGTATACCAGCGAAGGACTGAGCGGTTGGTTACGTGCCTGGCGCATATGATGACCTGGGCACGACTGTCGATCGTGTGCTCATTTTTGGAAAAGGGCACCTGTTTGCGCTGGGGACACCAGCAGAAGTATTTCGGCTGACGAGGGACGACTGAATCCGAGGTTGGACTCGCGCTCCCTCCACTGTTCGTATTGCCTCGCAAGCTCCAGGCAGCTGGCATGCGCAGTTACTTTGCCAACAGGCGATTTTAGTATTGAGACACTTGCACGATCACGCAGAAACTCTTCGGAAAAATCCTGTTCAAACAGGAGAGGGCGCGGCATTTTGCTCGGGAAGGGCGCAGCAATGACGCAGAATGCTCTCGTTTGGCAGTACTGTAGCCAACAGCCCCGGCTGCATGGATCCACGCATTAAATTAACGGCACTTCGTCGCTGTAAGATTGCTATCCTTGCAGCCGCCAGCTTTATGCCCTGGGGGTTTGCGCCTGTATCATCATCCCTTCATGTGATCGCTCGGGTCCCTCTAGCAAGCGTTCAAAAGCCATTGTCTCCTTTGCCTTTATCGATAGATTATTACTGCGCTATTGAACATGTGTGCAAGGAGGACCGGTCTATTTTCAAACAGGGCCTCTTGAAATAAGCCAGTTTTGACAGGACTGCATAACGGCGTTTCTGACCGCGTTTAACCGAACTGCTGCGGCAAGCAGTGACGCTCACAACCGCTACGCTCTGATCTCGCCGATGCATTTTGCAGGCAATGCTCGCCCCATTGCGACGGGTGGAGATTTCCGCCATGCAAATGCGCCATGATCGTGGAATCGCTTTTGCGGTTTCTCCCGCAGTTTATCGAGGAATGGCGGACTATCCGCGCGCCTAGCAAATCTCACGCGACACGTCGGCAAACAATCGCCCGCTGCGGACCTTCGCATGCTAACCAGTTTGTTGGTCCGTTATTCACCAGCGCATTTCGACATGCTGATGCCCTTTCAGCCGCCAGCGATGCTCGATGCTACCATGGAGCCGAAGGGCGTACGAAACTCAAACCGATGCGGTATACACAACGTGATACGCTGGGTACTATCCTCGTGTTTGTGCTGCTTATCAGCATGTTATTGCAACAAATGCTTTGCTGGCGCACCAAAGACCGGAAGGCGCTAAAACGAGCAACAGACAAAACTAACGCAAGATATCGGCAGGTTACTCGGTAGTTATACTCCACTCAAAACAGCTATTCAAGTCGTAAAGACCTTGCCGCCTTCTTAAACTCTTTTGTCGTAGACAGCCAGCGCCGTTGCTTCATCATCGAGCATCCTGAATGAAGTCGGCTGACCTTCGCTATCAAGCCTGTTACTTGTCACTACAATACTCGCCGGATGACAGCGCCGCGCATCATCATAACAGGAAAGAAAAACCCGCAGCGCGTTTCGTTAAACAGCAAAGAGACCCAGAAACTCGAGCGCGACTTCAGCGCCCGATTCTATCCTCAAACGTAAAACCGCGCCCTCTAAACAGGCGGAGCGAAATTCAGGGCACCACCTGTTCTCGATTCAGTTTCCTTTACCGGTCGCGTCAGCACCGGATCGTCGAATTTTTCTCGGTCAACAATTTTGATGTCCGGAGCACCCAAGCCCTTATCCGATTCGCTTTGTGCATCACGCTTCGCCCCCGAAGCAGCTTTCTTATGCTGCTGTGTCTGCGATACCTCACGCGACCGCTTTTTCGCCTTCGACGCAGAAGCACCCTCAGAATGAGCAGATGAAGTGCCGCTCTGTCCACCCTGTGCCGACGCGTTGCTCTGAGATGCTTTATGAGAGGCTTCTGAGGCAGTGCTCGCCGTTCGATGCTGTCGGTGCTCCTTCAGAAGAAGTTTCCTGCTTATCAGCTGCCGCATTGCGTGCGCCAGCTGCACTACTATCTGCAACATTCTGACCAGCCAAAGCCACCGTCCGATGAAGCATCACGTGCAAATTCAGTGCATAATCGTAGCGCCATACTTTAACAAGTCGCATATTCTTCGGTTCACGTGTTTTCCAAATGGCAAACAAAGGCAGGCGGACTAATGGATTGAATACGCGCCCGCGAGCAGACCAATGAGTCGCGCGAATGCAAAGTCTCTGAGCGTTTCTGCTGCCAAACAGCAACATGCGCCAAAACTGGGATGATCGATGTTAGCGTCGTATTGATTGAACGCATGACACTTGGTTCATCGAATGGTTAGCTGTGGTCATAAATGTGCACCCTGATTTCTGAGTGCTGTATGTTGTCGCTAATACGATGGAACACAACCACGGTGTGCATAGAGCGAATACCCTAAGATAGTAAGCAGTGCGGCGATCGTGTTGGGGTTAATTTCACGCCCCACCAGCGCATACACACCCACTACTAAGATGATGTCATGTAACAGGGCAATAATAGCAGTGATGCCCATCTTGTATTCGAATCGGATAGCGATATAGATAATAATCAGCACGAAAAGGAAACCAGTAAGGGCAATGACCATCGACCGAATAATACTGCGCCCGAATCAGGACCAATGGTGCTTACCTGGGCGCTATCAGTAGAAAGATTGAGAGACTGCGCAACCTGTGTGGCTGCGCCAGCTGCTGCTGAAGCATCCGTATTGGCAATACGCACAATGAACCCGGGTTCTCCATTGCTTTCGGTCGTTTGAATGACCGCATCCGATTCACCTGCAGCAGCCAGCACTGCGCACCTGGTCAGTTGTTACACTGCCGTTTTCTGTTAAACCCAGTGCTGGTGCCATCAACAAACCCGATACCCACGGTTCAGCCCGCGCACGCCAGCAACCAGAGCACTGGCACCATAGCAAGAGCCGCAATACTGAGAAACGCCTTTCGTGCACCAAGGAAATTAATATCATGCTTAATAAAGCGACCGCGAGACAGCTCGAAGCTGCCTGCTGCTGATTTCGTCTTCGGCACCACTCTTGCGAGAAGCGTACGCCTCACTCGTGCAGATGATAGCCCTCGGCTGAAACGGCCGTTTCCACCGTTCTTCACCCTCGGCAGCCGCAAGGCGTCCGTACACCTTTGAAGCCGCTTAGAGTCTTTCACACCCCAGGAAAACCTGGATGTTTGGCAGCAGCATGAGGGAGCAAGCAAGCGAATGATTGGTGCTTTTAAAACAGCAACATCATCACGATGTCGCACATAATTCCCAGCGCCAATGTGAGTCCGAAGCCCTCAACCCACTTGAAGCCAAGAAGAACAGTGAAAGAGGGGTGACCAACGAAACCAGGTCGGCGTCGATAGAGGTCTCGAATACCGTGACGCACACCGGTAATGGAAGCGGCACGGATACTGCGCCCAAAGCGTATTTCTTCGCGGAAACGCTCAGCGTCGAATAGACTGAGTCAGCAGCCATACCAATGGTCAACACGATACCCGCAACGCCAGCAAGCGAAAGGCTGAAGAGGTCCAAAATGAAAAGCGTGGCAAGTAAACCAAGATAGGCACAGCAAACACTGCCATAGCAGCAGCTGTAATCATGCCCAGTCCGTGATAGAACACAAGCAGATAGAGCATAACGAGCACCAAGCCTGCCAGCGCCACCAGCACACCACTCGACAGAGCATCCTGACCCAAGGTTGGGCCGACGGTCTGACTTTGAGCATAGCTAAAGCTTACTGGCAGCGATCCACTTTCAGAACGGTCTTGAGTCCATTAGCCTGATCCTGCGTATAGTTGCCCGTAATCTCTCACTTTGCCGCCCGTACTCGGACTGAACAGCAGGTGCAGAATTTACCTGACCATCAAGAATAATGACGATCTTTCCGTGGGTTGGTGCAATCGACGACTGGCATCAGCAAAGCCTCGTGCCATCGGCATCCAGCGAAGATTAACGGCATAATACAGGCCACCGCCACTGCTAGCGCGATCCACCGTAACGCGTTCGATATTGCTTCCCGTAACGATGGGCGTAGTGCCCTCTTCACCGTAAGTGGCTGAGTTGTTTCAGCGGGTAACTGATCGCTACGTAGCCGCAGAGCAGTCGCTGAACCCTAGGTAGCCGTTGCCCGTTTTCTATTTTTGACGAACATCTTCGTCGGTGAAGGAATCAAGACGTGCAAACTCAAGTTTGCCGGTTTTTGCCATATGGTATTGAGCGCCTGCGTATCAGATAAACCAGGAATCTGCACAAGAATCTGATTGAACCCTGTTTTGTACGGTCGCTTCAGAAGCACCAAGAGCGTTCACACGCGATTCAATAATGTCGCGACTGATGTCCATGTCTTCACTGGTTACCGCTTCGTCCCCGTAGTGCTGTTTGCGGTAGCACCACCGAAAGACCACCTGAATATCAAGACCTTGGTTAATCTTCTGCTGTGGCGGCATAAACATGACGACTGAGCCAATTACCAGCAGTGTTGTCAGAATAAGAAGCCAAACATTGCGGCGATCGTTGCCATTTGTATGCTTACGTTTCTTGCGTGTGCTCTCGGTCATGTTAGTCCTTCAAAAATAGGTAGCGCGACTTTTGCCGCACGAACAAAGCCTTCAATGCTGCCTGAAAGCCCTGCAGCATCTTGGCATTTTTCCCATACAATCCGATTTATTATGCCATATCACTATTGTTCTTCTAAAGAAAACCTTGCTGTCTTGCAGGAAAATTACCTGATGCGCGCTGTCCATTGCTTAATCAATGCTAATTTGAAAGGTCGTTCGAACACCGGTTTTCACTACTCACGCATCATGCTGCGTTCAGTATGCGACTCAGCGTACTTATCTGCATCATATTGTATGAAATGATGCAGATATTAGAGATGAGGCATTTTGACTATACATGCAAATCCTGATTCTCTCCACTCTGACGAACTAACCAGTCTTCTGCTTGCTGCTAGAGAATTTAAGGGCTGTCAAGTTGCGTTGAACACCGTCAAGCCAGCTATGCTCGCCTCATTGGTTAAACTACATCGCTTTCACCTAAAAAGACTGTACTCTGTTTCAACATAGGGCTGATGTTTGAACTTTAAATAGCAGAGAGCCTCAATAAGATCATCTATAAAATGCATCGACAGTTCCTGTATGCTTTTATATATTCAAAATAGTGAATATATCTTTCATAAAGCTCCTGTAGTATTATGTTCAAACAAGAATAGTCAGCTAATTCTAGGAAGGCTATGAAGAAACTGCCCTGGTATTCACTGTCATTTATCCTTGCAGCAGGCTTTATGTTTGGCTGCGCTACTCCTGCAACGTTGTCAGATACAACATCGCAACCGTCAAACGAATCGACTGCAAGCACCACACGAACGATAACCGATATGACTGGCAATACCGTCACGATTCCCACAACGGTAACGTCAATCGGAACTTCATGGCCTGGATTCATTAACACCATTTGCGTCGCAGGCGGTGCAGAATATATCACTGAAACACCTCTCGCGCTTAAAAATTATCCTTGGGCACTGAAAATATTCCCGAATCTTGCTGGTACAAACGTTGTTTTTAGCGATGGTGTAAATATTGAACAACTGGCCGCCGACGACCCCGACGTGTTGTTCTTACGCAAGCAAGACGATGTCGATAAGATCGCCGATTTGGGCATTCCTATTGTTATGGTTGAATATCAGAACAACAGCATTTACGACATGGTTGCTGCAGTCAAACTCGTTGGCGAAGTACTCGGCGGCGACTATGAAACCCAAGCACAGAAATACAGTGATTTTGTAGACAAGAACGTTTCCAGCTATAGAGCGGTCACAGACAACATCGCAGACAGCGGCAAACCCACTGTGCTCTGCACTTTCCGTGAAGAACAGGAAGTACAGCACCTGGGAAAAAATATCATCCAAAACGAAGATTCGATTGCTGGCGGAATCGAGTACGGCAGCTAACGACATCGACGACTCAAAGAGTCTCAGCTGAGCAGATCAATTTGATGGGATCCCGATTATCTTTTTCTAGTAGGCTCAGTAAAGGACAAAGAATCTTTATGAGTGATCCTGCATTCTCCAGTATGAAAGCCATCAAAAAATGGAAATGTAAGCATTGTTCCAAAGGCGTGTTTGTCTGGGTCAAACCTTGGATCTGAAACGGCACTTTATGAAGTGTGGATGGCTCAGACACTCTACCCTGAAAAAGCTCGCAAATCTCAATATCAATGGGCAAACGAAAGAATTCTATAAGACCTTTTTCAACTACGATCTTTCAGACGACGAGCTTTCAAGAATTATGAATGCCGAAGACCCAGCATAACCTGTCGCAAGAAGAGTGGTAAACTGCCAGTCTCAAAACGCTTAATATCATAAATAAGATACGCCTGCTTCATTCGATGACCATGAGTGTGAAGCGAGCGCTCTCGAAAATAAAACTTGGTTTCGCTGCTCAATAATTGGCTTTGAAAATCAACCATCCACTGCTACTAGATGCCTGAATTGCCATAATTGCCGATACCGAATATGTTCTTTAATAATCCTTTGCGGCAGGGGCTTGCCATCCACGCAGCATAAAACTCTTCGTAGGCGTTAGCATAGCCTCATGCGTGCGCGACGCATCAAATCGGTAAGAAAATAAATGTTATGCATAGACAATAAAATACCGCGAGCATTTCGCCCTGTTTAACCAAATGTCGAATATGAGGCCCTGCAAATTGCGTGCACACTGGGCAGGTACATTCATGAGTCAAGCGGAGTGAAGTCGTGCGTATAACGTGCATTGCGCAGATTCATGCGTCCCGTGCTCGAAAAACGCCGTTCCCATACGCCCCGTGCGCGTGGGCAACACACAATCGAACATGTCCACCCCTTCACGCACCGCACGCACGAGCGTTGTTGGGTTGCCCACTCCATGAGATAGCGCGGCATATGGTCGGGCAGAGAACGAGTCAACCTGGCCAAGCGTTTCAAACATGACATCAGTGCGGCTCGCCCACTGAGTATCCGCCGATACCCCAGCCTTGAAAGCCGCGCCCTCCCTGGTTTCGACTTTCCTTATCAATGGTAGTCAGCTGATTGACGCTTTCCAGTCGAAGATCCAGATGCATACCGCCCTGCACAATACCGAAAAGCGCTTGGTCAGGTCGTACATGGGCATCACAACAGCGACGTGCCCATTCCCACGAAAGCTTTGTCGACGCCGCAACCGCACTCTTTTTCGGCAGGATAGCCAATGCACTGATCAAGTTGCATCCGCAATGTCGGCACCTAAACGTTCCTGAATGCGCATATTAGCTTCAGGCGTCCACCGATGACGGCTGCCGTCGTAATCACGCGCTTGAAAACTAACGCCATCGCCATCAACCTTCATCATATGGTCGAGGCTGAACAGCTGAAACCCGCCCGAATCGGTGAGCATGGGACCATCGTAATGCATGAATTTTTGAACGCCGCCCGCTTCTTCGACAACATCGACGCCGGGGCGCATATACAAATGATAGGTATTCGCGAGAATAATCTGGCTTTGTAGTTGCTTGAGCACGTCAGGCTAATGCCCTTTACCGTGGCGTGCGTACCAACCGGCATAAACAGCGGCGTTGTAAATGAACCGTGCGCTGTCTGATAGGTGGTTGCACGTGCATGACCGCTTTGTGCATTAATCGTTAGATCAAATAGGCTCATGCTACAGCGTATCCTCCCAGTCGGCATGCGGATGTAGGGTTACGATCGCCCGGACAGTGCCCGCGACTCCCGCCGGATCATCCTCAAGTGGCGAGCCATGAGGGTCTCCACACGTGCTGTAGTGCTTCGCGCACGGCGGCGACCCTTTCCGCAAATGCGCAAAACTGCGCTCAATGTCCCATGCTTAACGGAATCGATGTTGTATCCATTCGTATTAATAAGATGGTCAGTCACCAGATAGGCATCCATACCAGCATTCAGACACACTAAGTCGTCCAACGTGTTGTTACCCACCATAAGCGTAGTCGCTGGTTCAGTCTGGGCAATAAATAAGTTTTCGTAATAGTATGCCACCTGCGGCTTGACCGCCGTTGAGTTCTCGCATGAGGTAATGCGCGCAAATATCCCCGCATCAACCTTTGCCCATCGCAATCGAGCGAGCACTGCTTCACGAGGAAATAACGGCATCGTCGTTAAGTGAGCGGATAGCCTTTCGCAGCCAAGGTGCTTACCGCCCGCTGAGCGGATGGATCGGCAACAATGTGTTCGCCCGCCAAATCAAAAACGTGTGCGATAGAACTCGTCGAAAAACTCTTCAATCGCCCGACGATCTGCCCACGTGCCTTCAAGCTCATAAAAAAACGACGCTCGAACATGTCCCAAAAAGCTTCGATATTGGTAATACCCGGCCTCATGGTCGCCCATAACGCGCATGCCTTCGTTGAGCGCTTCGGTCATAACGCTGGCATCAAACCCGCGCTCGCGAGCAAGAACTCCCAGATGAAAGTAATAGCGCTCTAGAAAATCAGGCACATCCATTGGCAGGAGCGTGCCATCCAAATCGAAAAAGATCGCATCATAAGGGGCAGCCGTCTGATTAGGCTGCGCACATGCATCGTCCACAGAAACCTTTCAAGTGCAAACGGCATACATCTTCATTAAGTGTAAAACGGCGAGCCATTTTCGCTTTGCCGCGTATCGGCAGTATAGAGGGAACCTTTGCAATACACGGGACATACCCCATAACATATACCTTAAAAGGATATGCCTATGTGGTCGCGCTGATTTTCCGTACATCAGCGGTTGGGGCTTTACGCTTCGCGTCTTCCCTCGTAGGGTATGAGTGTTACAGCACCACAGCACCGCCAACTAGAGTGAAAAGGTCCGATTCGTGAAACTGTTGCTTCATGCCTGTTGCGGGTACTGTTCGCTCGAGCCAGTTCGGCTACTTGCCGCCCAAGGGTACGATATAACTATCGCGTTTGCCAATTCCAACATTCAACCGCGCCGAGTCATGACCATCGCTTAGAAACACTGCGCGATTGAACCGTGACGAGGAAATTCCTGTTATTGAAGGTGCCTACACGATACCGCCTGGGAACGCAACGGCCGGGGCTGCTTGGAAGGAAACGCGCCGTATAAGCGACCGTTGTCGAGCGTGCTATCGGATGCGTCTTGAAGAGGCTGCTCGTTTTGCTGCTGAAAAAGGCTTCGAGCTCTGTCGACTACCCTGACTGTAAGCCCTATCAGCTTTTTGATATTTGTCACGAAGAATTGGAAGCGGTGTGCATCAATACGGCCTGACCTGTGTTTGGCAAGATTTTCGCCCTTATTACCCTGAAGCAACCCGTCGCAGCCGCGATGCTGGCATGTATCGCCAAAATTACTGTGGCTGCGCCTATTCAAAAATAGAAGCTGATGCCGAGCGCGCCGAACGTAAGCGTCGCCGTGCACAAAAAAAGGCACAACGCGCAGCAGCTGAAGCTCCCTTGCGGGCTGCTGCGGAAGCACAGCGTCGCCTGAAGAATGAACAGCAAGCTGCCTACGCTCGTAAACAGCAGGCAAAACGAGGCTGCACGTAATGCAGCAAGAGCACAGATGGTTCAGTCGTGAAAACAAGCGATTTCGATTACGATCTACCTGAAGAGCGCATTGCTCAAGAGCCAGCACCCATTCGCGACAAGTGCAAAATGCTTGTCATGGATCGCAGTACCGGTGCTCTTGAAGATAAAATATTTTGCGACATCATCGACTACATCAACCCCGGTGATGTCCTCGTTGCAAAAATGAAACGCGTGTCTTGCCAGCTCGTTTGCTCGGTGCCAAACGCACCACAGGCGGCGCGGCAGAATCTTTTTGCTCCGTCCCTTCCCCACGGGCAACAAAACAACACTCAATCGGACTGGGAAGTACTCGTGCGCCCTGGTAAACGCCTGAAACCTGGTGCGATCATTGACTTCCCCAGTACAAATGGAAGCACGGCTCTTACCGCCGGAAATAGTCGGCTTCGTCGAAAGTGGGAAAGGCGAACGCATCGCCCGCCTTTCCACGAGCTCTACTCTACCCTTGATGAGGCGCTTCATGCTGTCGGCCATACACCCCTGCCGCCGTACATCAAGCAGTATGCCGGCGACGAAGAAATGTATCAGACCGTCTATTCAAATCGTGAAACAAGCGCCGCTGCACCTGCAGGACTTTCATTTCACGCCCGAGCTTATCGAGGGCTATTAAAGCAAAGGCGCTCGCTGGGAAACGGTCGAACTGCAAGTAGGCATCGATACCTTTCGTATTGTCGACGAAGATGACCCACGCAACCATGCGATGCACACTGAAACCTATACTGTGCCACAGCGGGTTGTTGATGCCTGTAACGAAGCTCATCAGCGCGGTGGACGCGTTATTGCTGTTGGTACCGCAAGCACCCGCAGCTTGGAATCGGCTTGGGATGTTGAAACGCACCAACTTGTTGCGCGCGACCAGGCACAAACTGCGCTGTTCCTTTTACCGGGAAGCAACTTCCATGTTATTGATGCCCTTATCACGAATTTCCATGTGCCACGCAGCACGCTCATGATGCTGGTATCAGCCTTCAGCAGTCGCGACGCTATTATGGCTGCCTATCGCCACGCCATCGATAACAAATATCGCATGCTATCTTTCGGCGATGCGATGTCTATCCACTGAAGGCCGCTGCAGCAAAACCAAGAGATCTCAGCCCTCTTGCAGGCAAGTAAACAGAGGTGACTCAGCTTTTCGTTAATGATTCCCTACCGATATGCGAAAGCATATAAGCTGAAGCAGCACAGTGATCACTGACACTGAGACAGTGTGAGGGCGCTAAAATCGAGGTGACGCGATGATCATCACTGAGGCGAAACCAACCATACAGCGACTGGTAAGTTGATGCGGTGTGACGTATGGCGAATGCTGCAGGCTGACGCAGCATGTCCTTTGAGAGAGCCATCCGCCTGAAAGTCTTCCGCTTGCAGGCTTTCTAGCTGAGACTGAATGGGTGCCTGTGATCGCCGAGGTTAATAAATAGAAGAAGGGCGTATCGCAAGCAGCCAGCATAAACTTGATAAGGTACTGCCCTACCATCATGGCCTCTAATTGTGGCAGCAGAGCTGCATCAAACAACCAACCAAAGCCAAAACCAAAAGCGATACCAACAAACACTACCGTATCAATGATCTGCGAAGTCATCGTTGAAGCGTTGTTCCATATCCATCGCGCCCGCGCAGAATGGTTATCGCTGAGCACACGGTCGCGAATCTTGTGAAATACCCACACGTCCCATGATTGCGAAAGAAAATACGCCGTCATGCTACCAATAACAAAGACGACATTCTGACCCAGCAGCATGTCATGCAGGCATTCTGCATATCGGCACTTACTGCCGGCAGCGACTGCGTGAATACAATCAGCACGGTAGCCAGCACCCTGGCAAGCGAACCCACCATACACAATAGTTCTGTGCTTCTTTGCGCCCTCACACTTCGCCAACAACGTCGGTCATCAGAAAGGTAATTGCGTAACACAGGGCAGCACCTGGCAGGGTAATAGTGCTTCCAAATAACGGGATGCCCGTCTGGATGGTTTTTGCGGTAACCACATTCGAAATAACAAGCGAAATGGCAAATACCATGGCGCAAATAAGCAGGTTACGATTGGTTTTTCTTCATGGGGAAACTCCTTAGTAGGTTGGATGTTGCGAACAACCCCCGCCTTCAAGCGGGATAGACACAATGCCGAATTCAGACAACGTGCAGACGGCATTATAGCGCATCGTCGCCAAGATGAACCTTTCTATTACCTCTGTCTACTTGGTGGCTCTGTCACGAAGTATGGATATGAAATTTCTTGTCGGTCCGTCTAGCACCCGTGTCTGCCTGCTGTCCTTGCCAATTTTAGTTAATGACAAGGACGAAGATGTCATCCGTGAAGGCATCTCTTATCTGCACCCGTCTTCTGTTTATGCTTGCTTTATCTATAGGAAACGGGTCCTTCACACCGTTTGCTTCAAACGCAGCAATTCTGTCCAGACAAGTTGCACAGGTACCGCAGGGCTTTTTCGCCCCCTTCATAACGACGCAGGTCATTGCATTTCGTACGGCGCCATAGGCACAGCCCTCTGCCACAACCTGGGCCTTGTTCTGATTAACAAATGGTGTTTCAAGCCGTACATTTCCGTACGTCCCCAACGAAATAGCACGACCCATATGTTCAGTAAACGCTGGTGAGCAATCGGGGTAGGCATTCCCTGCCGCATCATCGGCATGCGCACCTAGGTAGAGTGCACACGAGTATCAGGAAAAAGCGAAGCAGCCAAAGCGGCGGCGGCAGAAAGCATGAGTCCATTACGAAATGGCACGTAGGTATTTGATGACCGTCATCTTCCATCTGCTGCGCATAACTGCCATGAGGAACATGCTGCGTTGATGTGGCCATGAGCGCATTATTGAGTAATGCATCACACTTGCCAGATCAAGCACATAATGATGAACGCCATAATGCTCGGCTACCGCAGCAGCGGCATCCAGTTCGCGGCCATGGCGCTGCCCATAAAAGAACGACACTGTTGAAACGTTTGCCTGCCCAAAACGCTCCACCGCCAAAGCAAGACACGTGGTTGAATCAACCCCACCGCTTGATAACACCAAGGCATGGGCCGTCGACGCTGGTGCAGTTTCGTTGGTTCTAGTCATCGTGCCCCGTCGCCTCGATCTAAATCGGATAACTGTTTAAATAAACGACGTTGTGCAATCATCCTGATAGCCGAAACGCGGATGCGCCCAATTGGCAAGGATAAAATGAAAGTCACCACGCGGATAGAACATTCCGCGTACTTCAGGTATTTGGGTTCCATCAGTTCTACCAGGTCGTCCTTGATTACATTGACCACATCTTCATGAAAGTCACCATGATTGCGAAAGCTAAACAAATACAACTTGAGCGACTTACTTTCCACCATACGCACCTGCGGAATATAGTTGATGTACAGCGTGGCAAAATCTGGCTGACCCGTGATAGGACAGAGCGATGGTGAATTCAGGGCAACGGAAAGTCACCATGTAATCGTGATCCGCATGCTTGTTTTCAAAGGTTTCCAACAAACTGGGATCGTAAATCGCTGGCATACTGCGTGCCCGCATTGCCTAAAAGCGTAATGCCTTCCGCTTTTTGCATCGCGACCTCTGTCTGGAATGAGTCGACCAGCGAGCTTGCAGCCGCTTGTGATGGCATTTTTGCATTGCAACCTTTTTGCATAAGACGAATCCGTCGTAGCGGTTTCTACATCGGACGAATCTGTTGTAGGAGTATGAGACATGCCCTTCCTTTCATTAACGAGCAGATCAGTGCCTCACTATACCATTCGTTCCCAACACCTTTTACTCCGCACATGCCCAGCAGATGAGCACCCTATCCTCATTGTGAAAGTATCAATTTTTCATTTTATGCATCTTCCCTGCATGCTTTATATCGACTAGAATGAAGCGACTGTAAGCCTACAGGTGTGGTAGAGGCGCGGTTTTCATCAGTAGCTCCTTAACGGTGCGGAAACACACGAGTAAAAAGGGAACGCCGCCGAAGGGTCGCACAATTTCCGTTGTACGATACCTGGCAAGCGCGAGAATATCGTACTTGTTGCCGCTTTTTGCGGAGAGCTATCGTGGCGTGCGGACGTTCCCGTCGGCAAGTCATGGCGATCATGACCTGTTCGACAAAGGAGCATACATGGAATTCATCGGAACGTTTTGGGCGCTCGTGCCCCCTATTGTTGCTATTGTCTTAGCACTTATCACGAAAGAAACCTTTGGTTCGCTTTTTATCGGCATCGCTGTCGGCGCAATACTACTTGCTGCGGGTAATCCTGTTCAAACCCTTCAATTCATTATTTCTGGCACGCTCGGCGAAGGCGATGACGCTAGTAAAACTGGTTTTATCAATGCCCAGCCGACCGCTGAACGCTGGCATCTTTTTCTTCTGGTTATGCTGGGTATTATCGTGGCGCTCGTGAATGCAAACCGGTGGCGCAGTTGCCGCTTGGGCGGCGCGCTACGTGAAATCACGCCGGGAGCCATGTTTGCCACCTTCGTGATGGGCGTACTACTTTTGTGGATCACTATTTAACCGCTTAACGGTGGGTGCTGTTATGCGTCCCGTTACCGACGAGCAGCGAGTCTCACCGCGCAAACTGTTCTACCTTATTGATGCGACTGCTGCACCTATCTCGCATGATTGCCCCTTTATCTCTTCGTGGGCAGCGGCTGTTTCGGCTACCGCGTCCAACCTTGATACTCGGCATTACGGGTATCCAAACTATTCATCCAGGCTGTTCCGTTGACTCATTCCATCCCGACCATTGTGTTTATTATCGGCATATGCATTATGGGCTTCGATTATGGCCCCATGGCTTCAGCTGAATTAGCCGCATATCGCGATGGTGAACTGGTGATCTCGGTGGCGAAGAGCGCGCGCATAACAAACGCGCAACACTGTGGGACATGCTTATTCCCGTGCTTTTGTTAATCGCTTTTCTGCATTATCGGTATGCTCTATGTGGGGCGGTTTTGGGATCCAACCGCGGACGGATTCGTTGATCCTTCTAGCAGCATCGTACAAATACCGATGCTTCGGTCGGTTTACCTTTGGTTCACTTATTGCTCTTATCTTGTCGTTTATTTATTTGACTTTGCACGCCGCGTAATCACCTTTTAAGCGGGCCACCGATTGTTTTCGTCGAAGGCTTCCCGCGCCATGGTACCTGCACTACTGATTCTACCTTCGCCCCTTACCTTTGAAGCTGATGACCACCGCGCTAGGGGCCGATACTTACGTGGCAGGACTCATGGTACGCGCGGCAGCTGGTTCATACAATCTCCCTGCCCGGCATTATCTTCCTTGCTGCTTTAGGGCTCGCTTTTTCAACGGGTACCAGCTGGGGAACCTTCGGTATCCTTATTCCTATTGTGTTGCCAATTTTCTCAAGTGAATCAACGCTGCTGACTATCGGCATTTCGGCCTGTCTTGCTGGCGCCGTATGCGGCGATCATATCTCACCCATATCCGATATCAACAGTTATGTCATCGGCTGGTGCAAACGTCAATCATCTGGACCATGTATCGACGCAGTTGCCCTATGCGCTAACGCTAGGAGGTCTTTCATTTGTTATGTTCCTTGTTGCCGGCTTTGTGCAGAACGCAGCTATCTGTCTTCTTATTGGGATTGTGCTCACGATAGCCATCTCTGATTGTCTTGAAGCAAACCATTGGATCAGAAGCAACAGATGCAGCAGGTGTCCCAACAGGTAAGAGCACTCGCCAAAACCATCTAATCACGCACGCGGCTCATCTCTCACGAACTTATGAGTCACGAGCACGAGCCGCTGGTGCAAAACGCTCACACGGGCAAGCGGATAAACCGCCTGGCAAGATTTTTGCTTCCACAATAAGTACTTCTTAAAAGAGTAGGAGGTTTATCCGATAAAAGTGGTAGTCTGTTCGCATTTATTCAGAGTGGTTCAAACATTCAGAAGCATGTTTTCCTCATCCCAGAGTTACGCTTCTATGAAGAATTCAGAAGAGGAGTTTTGTATCGTGGAACCAGTGTTTGCTGCCATCAACAGCTTCCTGATGGCCGTCGACGATGCCGTGGGTGTACCGCTTATTTGCCTCATCCTATTTGGTGGCATCTTCTTAACCTGTCGCATGGGTGGACCGCAATTTAGAGCTAGCTCGGTCGCGCTTTGCGTTACATGTTGAAAAACGAAAAAGTGCGAAAGAGGGAAGTTTCCAGCTTTGGTGCACTCTGTACAGCACTTTCTGCCACAATCGGAACTGGCAATATCGTCGGCGTTGCCACTGCAGTAATCGCAGGCGGCCCCGGCGCGCTTTTTGGATGTGGATAGCTGCTCTGTTTGGCATGGCAACAAAATACTCCAGGCCTGCTCGCAGTTGCGTATCGTAACTGGGATCCGAAACAGGCCATGTGCTCAGGTCTTTTACTACATCGAGACGTGGCATGGGCCATCGCTGGAAAATGGCTGCAAAACTATTTGCGTTTTTCGGTGTGTGCGTAGGACTGTTTGGCATTGGTACCTTTACCCAAGTCAACAGTATTTCATCTTCGATTGTTAATTTTTCGACCCTCAGAAGTCCGTCACCGTGCAATCTGCTTGGCATGGATTACCTCGGGCAACCGTTATTGGTGGTCTTTTGCTGACTGCATTTGTTGCTAATCGTTATTGGCGGTCTCAGGCGCATTGCCTCAGTAGCAGAACGTGTTATTCCCGCTATGATGGTCATTTATGTGGGTCTTGCAATGTTGCTGATCATATGTAACCTTGACAAAGCTACCAAGCGCCTTTTATTGGAGATTTTTGAAGGTGCCTTTGGCCTGCAGGCTGCAGCAGGTGGAGCACTTGGTGCCATTATTATTGCCATGCAAAAAGTGTATCGCCTGCGGTATCTTCAGTAACGAAGCAGGCTTGTCTCGGCTCCTATTGCGGCAGCGTGCTGCTCAAACAAACGAACCGGTGCGTCAGGGTCTGGTGTCCATGACAGGCACCTTCCTCGACACCATTGTCGTTTGTTCAATGACTGGTCTCGCTCTTGTGATGACCGGCGCCTACAACATCGCTGATTTGCAAGGTGCCGCTGTCACCATGAAAGCTATTTAGCAGGGCCTGCCATTCTTGCCTGAACTCTGGTAAACTTCCTCGTAATGATATGCATGGTACTTTGGTTTTACTACGATTCTTGGCTGGGATTACTATAGCGAGCGTTGCCTTGAATATCTTACTGGCGGCAATCTACAAGTAGTAAAGGCTTACCGATGGCTTTACATCCTCTGTGTATTCATTGGGCCATACATGACTGTTGCTGCTGTGTGGACCATTGCTGACATCTTCAACGGCCTTATGGCTATTCCCAATATGATTGCGCTGTTTGCCCTCTTCAGGAATTGTGGCTCACGAAACAAAGACGTACTTCACGCCGCTTAGCCGATGCTAAAAAGGCAACGAAAGAAGATATGGTCGCCTACGTGAACGATCCTACTGACTGGAAGGTCGGCTCCCGCAGGGGAACATACAGAAGTTGCCCCACCCGAGGATAAAGACAAACGCAAGAACAAAGACGCGGATAAACACCGCATATTTAGAAAACGGGCAACGGTAGCTAAAGAGCCTTCCTCGCTCTTGCAAGGAAGGCTCTTTCTGAGAGTTTCTTATAGGCTTATAGGCTCATTTCCTTATGAAGACTACCCTATGAAGGGTTTGAAGAATTTGATTCCTGCAGCGACAAAAATATCAACAAGCTTGCGGGCAGCATCACGCACGCTCATTTCCATCAAGATCAAGAGTTACTTCAGCATATTGTTCATACAGAGGAATACGCTCTTCATACAGGTCGGATAGGCTCATACCCATACCGTCTTTCATCACAACGCCACGTTCGTATAACCCACCAAGTCGCATGGTGAGTTCTTCAAGCGATGTCTTCAAGCACACTATCGTACCAATATGCGTAAGGTGCTTCATGGCTTCGTCCGGGAACACACGGCAGAGCCACCAGTTGCTATTACCGTGCGCGATGCTTCGAGACCGCAAAGCACTTCGTTTTCACCTGAATAAAACCAGTTGGTCCACAGGTATCATCAGGATCTTTGCAGAGTCTTATTGCTCTGATTCTGAATAAGTCAAATCAGCATCGATAAAATCAAACCCCAAGATCTTGGCCAACACGATACGAGTGTCGACTTACCAGCTCCTGGCATGCCAATAAGCACAATATTATCTTTCTCCACCATGGCGTTCCTTTACTTACTCACACCCAACAGCATTCAATCCACAGCACTATAGCAAGTGATAGTCAAAAATAAGCCAACATAAGCGCACATCGTGAGTAAATCATTTTTAAACGAGCGTTAAAACACAGTTTTGCTGAAGCATGCTTCGCGGGCTTAGCGCGCACCGCCTCCTCCGCCGCCAAAGACCGCCTCCTCCGCCGCCGGAGAATCCCCCACCAAAACCACCACCAGACGATGAAGGCGACAGGGCAATTTTCACACCACACTTTCGGTATTACTGACCATCGTGTCGAAAGCTGACGTAAAAGCTATCCGCAGCAGATCCCCCGTGCGTACCAGCATCGTATGCGCATACCACGTTGTATACCAGTTAAGAGAGGAATCACTTCCCATCTCGGCTTCGGCAAACATCTCAGGGAAGGCTGCACGCAACTGAGCAATCGTTTGGTGGCAGCACCAAACGAGATGAGGCATATACCATGAATTCACCCTCGTGACCTTTACATCAGTCGGCGGTCGCTCGTCGATAGCAGAAAGATCCTTTAGCCAGTTACGTAGTGCTTTACAGCGTGCATACGTATCGGTTCCCTTCGCTGTACGACGTTCCATCTTCAAGAAATAATGAAAACGATAAACGCTGTCGGAACCGCACAAATAAGGGAATGAAAATTCGGCCGAATTGACGCAACCAAAGGCAGCAATAACGACAACGTCCCTAATGCCGTGAGGTACCCTTTATGGGACTGTCGAAAGTATTCCTCGCCTGTTTGTTTCAGCAGTTACCAGCCCGCACCACGATCTAATCTGCTTATCGTATGCGCTGGGATTATCTAAGCCATACTGTTTGATAGTTCCCAACCAGGAGAGCGTCTTCACCCTGTGCAATCTTATCAAACAAAAACTCGATGACTTTCCGATCAATCGGGTTCGGCTAACTGCTCAAACTTTGCAGGTACGCGTGTGAGATAGAAATCTTCTACTTCTTTACCTTTTTGCATTGGGATAGGTACCACGCGCACAATAACGGCACCTTCGTTAGCCAGATGCATGATAGTTGCTGTTAGCTCAGAATTGTTTGTCTTTCCCATCTTCCACAGGCGCGCTATCACCGCAGGATGTACCTCTTTATCAGGTACATCACGCCAATGTTATCTAGCAGGTTGGCCCGAATTCTAGCCCTATACCGAAGATACAAACGCCAAGCAATCAAAGAACAAGCACGCAAACAAGCACAACACCCGCAATAAATGCGATGTTTAATGCCCGCCTAGATTAGCCTCATTAGCCCACTTCTCTTCTTCTTCTTTCACCTGGTCAAGATGAGAGACACCAGGGTGGTAATTCGCTAATTCTGGGCAAATCGACAAGCCATGCACGCGGGAAGACCACTCGTGCCTCAGCAAACGAACCCGAAGGAACCTTAGAAATCGCACAGGTAAGACTCGTTCCATCATCGTTAAACGAAACCTACCACTTGCTGGGCCGTGACCCCAGGCATAGACATCGCTTCCAGGCTGCGCAGCTGTTCCAGCTGGTGCAGGTAGATTTATCTTACAGGTAACGTTCGAGGAAGCTACTCAACCCTCCTCGACAAATTGCCAATAGAGATCAACTCCATCATCGTGAGACCGCTACGGTATCAACGACGGTGTAGTCGATGAGTGATGGTGCGCTGCTCGTTAGTTGCGAAGAAAAGGCATACACCGTATTCTTTCACGCTATCCACTGAGTAGGCCTCTTTTTCCAGGCCCTCCTTCATTGCGCCACGAGGTTTGAAAAGCGCACTTCTGAAAGTTCTACCGTGCTCGTCTCCGGTCCGGATGTCCACTGGGTTGTTTTCGTCATAGACATACTATTGACTGTGATATTACCGCTATTGAATGTCCACCAAATTGCTGAGAACGATCCGTCAAAATCAAAGGTGCGCTTTTCCAGCAACATGTACGGCGACCCATCGCTTTGCATGTCGGCAATGATATCCTGAGGCATCTTGAAATCTTTTCGCCCACGCCGTGACGGAAACGTTGCCTGAACAGCAATGAAGAGCGTGAATAACGCAAGCGAAAAAAGCAGGAGATGACTGAGCTTGCTAGAGTGCTGCAGAACGATGGAGGTGTGTGCACTAAGGCAGCTGGCTTCACTGGCATGTATGCCTCCAGAAACGGTGTGCATTTCAATTGTAGCCAGCCGACTGGCGGCGAGATTGACACGAAAGCTAGAAATGCGGTGATGATACCGAAAGAGCGCGCTGAATCACTCTTCCGCTTCTTGCATCTTTCATTGAAAGACGCTAGTATGAGCCACGTGCGTCTCGGGCTTCGGACGCGTAAAGGCCGGACGGAGAGCTGACCGAGGCCGAAGGTGCTCGCCTGCTAAGCAGTATGCCCCAAAAGGGTATCTGGGTTCGAATCCCCAGCTCTCCGCCACTTTTTATTCTTGAGTCTGCTTTTCAGCACCCACCATACGTAATATCAACGAAAGTGGTATCAGCAGCGGTTTTGACCCGATATACCCGTGTCTATTTCGTACACTGCAACTCAGCTCAGTCGTATTCTTCTTACAGCCGCCGGAAGAGTGATACCGGTAAACGGTGCATCGCCACAGGTGTCGTCGCAAGTATCAGTGGCGGCGGTGCAGCAGACGGCGAAGCACTTCAGCAGCAATGCGCTGCCATATCGGTGGGTTGATAACCTCTGCTTCCACGGGCATAAAACGGTAGTGCGGATGATTTTGACGAAAAATCGCACGACAGATTGCTGTCACCACCAAACCAATAGCCCCCATCGCAAAAAAGGAAAGTGCCAGTTCAACTGCCACACTGTTCGATTCAAACAAGGCATAGAGCGCTGCGAGACCGAAAAATACGCAGATAGAGACCATTGATTCCGAAGAAAATACGAATGAGCAACTCTTTCGCCCGGTTGGGAGAAGAGCGCCATGACACCGCTACGTAGATTACAGCAGCAATAAGCGCCATCACCGCCAGAAGAGGCAGGACACGCGTAAAACGAGCAAACCATCTCGACCTCTGGGTGAAACTGCGACTGGAACTAACTACGATTGAAATTGCACAGCGGGTGCCTGCTCGGCACCACTTGCAGCATCAAAGCTCTCACGCTTCGTAAAGCCCATAGCACCAGCAATAAGTACTGCTGGAAATGTCTGAATAGCATTATTGAAGTTCATTACCGTGTCGTTATAGCTCTGCCGCATGTAACTGATCTTATCTTCTGTGTCTGACAGCTGATTCTGCAGGTCAAGGAAGTTCTCGTTTGCCTTCCAGCTCTGGATACGATTCACTGACAGCAAAGAGCGTTTTTAAGGTGCTGGTCAGCACATTATCAGCTGCCATCTTTTCACCAGGAGTCTGGGCTGTTGCCACAGCTGCACGCGCTGCGTGACTTCATCAGCGTTTTGCGTTCGTGCTGAGCATATCCTTAACCGTCTCAACCAGATTGGGAATCAAATCAAGACGCCGCTGGAGTTGTACATCTATCTGCGACCAGGCATTATCTACTCGGTTACGCAATTTGATCAGATTGTTGCACAGCGCAGTGCGATCGCCAACACAACGATGATGCCGACAATCAAATCAGGATGGCAGAAATCATTGCGAGTCTCCTTTGTAGCGAATCGATGCACTTTATTCATGCTCCCTTCACTACGATGAACTCCCGGACAGCTCTCGAAACCAAACCAACGGCTTCGAGTGGCTTTACGGTCTGTTCCGGCTTTTTCATTTGTCCAAGGGATGCTATGGCGCTAGCTTACGAATGCTATGGTGTCAGCCTGAGTGCGATGACACTAACCTGAGAATGTAAGCCAAATCTTAACGAGGAAGCTGAGCGGCGCGAATGAAGAAAACGATGTCGCCCGCGCCCAATACCCCGCTAAACGAGCAGCGGCGGTCGGTGCGTGCGCCTCTTCAAGGCTCTCGCATACCGCGAAAGTGGCTGAGCCACTCCCACAAAGCAAGCAATCCTGCTGCTGCACTATCATCCTCCCTGCACTATTGGCCACTGTGCTATTCACCTCTGCGTTACCCGCTCGCGTAGTATTCCGTATGAAGCCCTTCACGTCAGAAAGTGCCGGCAAGAGCAATTCGGCAGGCGCTTGAAGATTGTTGTAAAGCGGAATCTCAGACGCATCGGTCGCATCGTGTAGCACTGCAAGCATATCGTCACACAAATAAACAGGGGCTTTGTCAAAGGTTTGATAGGCTTGTGCGGTCGAAATACCTTCAGCGGGGCGAATAATAACAACCTGTTCGCTGCGAGAGCGATATCGCTTGCAAAGAATGTCTCCCCGCCCCTCTAAAAGGGCACTTCCCCCGTGCAAGAAAAAGGCTGTATCCGCGCCAATTTCCTGAGCCGCCTGATAAATTACCTGGTCTGTTGGGTCAACATTCCACAGTGCCGCGGCGCTATCAGGAGCAGCAGCTGCATCGGAACTTCCTCCCCCCAAGCCAGACTGCGGCGGTATATGTTTTTCAATCACCAGACGCACATGTTCGTCGTTAGTGCGCCCCATCAAACGCGCCAGTACACGTACCGCGCGACGAGCAAGATTATCTTGATCGGTAATGTCTGCGGAGCAATTCTTCGCGCCAGTAGCATATTGACGCTCACAGAAAGCCCGCTTCCTGCAGGAACTTCAATCGTATGCTCGCGTATCGGCTGAGCTTCGTCGCACGGTTCTGCCAGCACAACCTGCTCGCCGCTGGAAACCAGCGTCATATGAATCGTGTCGTGCAAAGCAAGGGCCTGCATAACAGTTGTCACCTCGTGATAACCGTCGGGCTGCAAGCGACCAACACCCAGAAACAAATTCACTTTCGCTGGTGCAATAAGATTAATTGTCTGCATCAGACTGTTCTCCTTCACCTTGCGTGCCCTGGCTGTCGGATAAGGCGCTATATACCTGACCGTCTGCTGTGCTGCGTCGCGCCCGCGCTTGCGCACGCCGTGTCGCAAAGAACGAACGGAGCAGCTGAGCACTTTTTATCGGCGCACACGCAGACCGTACCGCAAAGGAGTGATTCAACCGTTCATCTTCGTGAATGCGATATAGAGATCCCAGCGCGCCAGCCTTCGGATCGAAAGCGCCAAAAACACAGCAGTCAATACGCGCCTGATGCATCAGACCTGCGCACATGATGCAGGGCTCAAGCGTGACATACACCGTACAACCAGTCGTCGCCAGACGCCGAGCCGCCGAGCCGCTTTCGCGCAAGGCTAAGAAATTCAGCATGCCCCGCTGGATCGGCGTCGGTCTCGCGACGATTTCCCGCACGAGCAATCACCTGCGGGCAGCTAAGCGGACGACGTGTAGCTGGGTCAATAGGCTCATCACGACCACAGCTCCAATGGGTATTTCACCCAAGCCCTGCGCATGACGCGCTTCGTTAAGAGCCATCTGCATGTATTCGCTGTCTCTGTATTCGCTGTTTTGTTCTTTCATATCGCGCATCATTATATGGTATCCTGATGCGCGCACCCTGCGAGCACGGCGTAATTAGGAGGAATGGCCGAGTGGTTGAAGGCGGCAGTCTTGAAAAACTGTTGAGCCGCAAGGTTCCGGTTCGAACCTGCCTCCGCCTAGCACTATCGACCCAGAAGTATCTGGTTCTTTTATTTTGATTTCTCGAGTTCTTCTTTAGAGCTGAGATATAGCGAAAAGTGTGTCTGTGGCTACTCACCACCATAAGGCCACAAATCGCTTGATCCTCTAATCTATTCGATATGAACTGTTCGTATGAAAGTTCGTCCATTCTATTGCTGAACCCCAACACTTTACCCTGCGTTTTGAGCTGAGTCTTCATTCTTCCTAAACTATTCAGTCAACCGCTTTTTCCACGGGAACCCACGGACGCGTCTCGCGACGTGTCGATTTATATGCCGGGCGAATAATCCGTTTACCGCTTACCAACTCTTCAAAAGCGATGAGCACTCCATCCCGCCAGACGAGCACACGCAAACAGTGGCGTGTATAGGTCTTCGGAATACCCAACAGGGAATACACAAAACCAGAATACATATCCACGTTTGCATCATATCGTATGCCGCGTTCACTGCAGGATGACCTCGGGACTCAACCGCTCAATAGATTCGAGCGGCTTAAACTCCGCTTCAAATTCAGTTCCGGCCGCCAACCGAGCGGCAAATCGCTTGAGAATGACAGCGCGCGGATCGCTGCGCGTATAAACCGCATGGCCCATCCCATAGATGAGACCCGTGTTGTCATAAGCCTTTTTGTTCACGATACGCGCCAAATAATCCGCGACTTCATCGTCGTTTTCCCAACACGTAACGTGATCTTTAATCTCCTGCTGCATTTCGCGAACCTTATGGTTCGCGCCCCCATGTTTGAGCCCCTTGAGCGATCCAATAGCGGCCGCGTATGCTGCATATGGATCGGTATCAGCCGAAGAAAGAACGCGACAGGTAAAAGGTTGAATTGTTTCCGCCACCATGTTCAGCGTGCACAGCAGCATGATATCGAGCAGGCGCGCTCTTTCTGGGGTAAATTGGCGATCGGGACGCAACATAGACAGAATCGTTTCAGCCGTCGAAGAGCCAGGCGAAACGGATGCATAATCATTGAACCTTTTTGCAAAACGTGCTTGCTTGGCGTAGTACGTCAGAACAGCAATCCGCGGTAGACGCGAAAGAAGCGATATGGCTGTTTTTTCACCCTATGCTCGTAGCTGCGCACCCCTCTGCGCTGACGTCGTATGAATACAGCAGCAACACACAACGCTGCAGCATATTCATGATGTCGGTGGCGTTTCCTTCACGATGATGGACGCCGTGAAACCATCGGGTAAATCGCGCTCGGCATCAAGAGCTTCCACGAAACTTTTCGAGCTCTTCTTGATGAGGCAAATCACCCATAAGCAGATAGGCAATCTCTTCGTAATTGAAACGCCGCGTGGCGTCCTCTTCGCCCGAAATCAGGTCGCCAGGGTTCATGCCGCGCAGTGTAAGACGCCCTTCATCAGGTACCTTATCGCCATCGCTCATCACGTAACCATGCACGTTTGAGATGTTTTGTAATACCCGCTACGACGCCTGATCCATCGGCATTACGCAAACCACGTTTGACATCGTATGCGTCGTACCATGCAGGATCGATTGAGTTGATGCGCTCGAAGTCCTGATAGAGTGCTAGTTTGTCGCACACGCTCGTAGCGAACCCTTCCGCCAAATTATCCGCTGGCGTACTTTCCACAAGAATTGCATGAGAACTGTCAATCAGCCGATAGAGATGCGCATAACTATGCATTATAAGTGATTATTTGCAACGGGAAACTTTTGTTTAAACCGTTGACAGGGTAAAATGGTAATGGCAATATGATCAACGCTGAATTTCAAATGCGCCGTTACCTCAGCTGGATAGAGAGGACTGACTACGAATCAGTACGTCGGGGGTTCGAATCCCTCGGCGCACCACGAAACTTTGCAGGCAGACCGCATATCGGTCTGGCCTTCCTTTTCCAAATGTGGCGAAATATGGTCAAATGTGCGGCAAATATGGGCGCACTTGGGAAATCTTGGGAAATGAGATTTATTCGAGTTTCAGCCCCATTTTATACAGCGCGAAATATTTTGCGAGCTGCATACTTTCTACTCTGCTTTGACTTTATGGGGAATCACCATATACTATAACTGTCAGAAAGCAATAGGGCTTTCGACAGGGAAGAGAAAGGAGAAGGCCATGAGCGTGAAAGCGAAGATATGGCGACCGGGTACTCACCTATATCAGTCCGATCCCTCCTGAATAGGAGGTGATAAGCCACTCACAAAAGGGCTAGCCGAAGGCCGGCCCCGACCTCGGGCGATACTCATGGCCTTTTGATGGGCGGGAG
>BNJU01001414.1_pt1 | contig 127533 bp, 153 predicted proteins | sample 8539281 | NCBI WGS metagenome assembly BNJU01 (sample SAMD00202456, study PRJDB9452) | human saliva metagenome | isolation source: human saliva | place: Japan | reverse complement strand
TATCACGCCCGCGGGGTAACGCGCCACAGCCGATTTGCAGACTCCGCTAAAATAGAAAAGGACTTTTTCCGTACCCTAGTTCGCCGCAAAGCGCGAACAGCACAGAACTGACCCAAACCCGAGGAGAACCACCCCGTGAGCAGCGGCACCACACCCCCACCGGCGCAATCAACCGCCGCGGTACCTTCCGCCCCGGCGAGCGCGTCCAAATCACTGACGAACGCGTCGCATCACCACCATCACCCTCGCCGAAGGCGCGATACCACTCCCACAAGGGCTTCCTCAAGCACGACGACCTCATCGGCGCACCCGAAGGCACCGTCATCGCCAACACTCACGGCATCCTCTACCAGGCGCTGCGCCCCCTCTACAAGGACTTCGTGCTCTCCATGCCGCGCGGCGCAGCCGTCGTCTACCCCAAGGACGCCGCCCAGATCATCGTCAAGGCAGACATCTTCCCCGGCGCGCGTCGTCGAGGCTGGCGTCGGTTCCGGTGCGCTGTCCATCGCCCTGCTGCGTGCAGTCGGCGACTACGGTTGCGTACACTCCTTCGAACGTCGCGAAGAGTTCGCAGACGTCGCCCGCGGCAACATTGAGACCATGTTCGGCGGACCCCACCCGGCGTGGAAGCTGAGCATCGGCGACCTGCAGGACACCCTGCCGCAGGTCGAGGAGCCCGGTAGCGTCGACCGCGTCGTGCTCGACATGCTCGCACCCTGGGAGTGCCTGGACGCTGTGGCGGAGGCGCTCGCACCCCGGCGGCGTGCTCATCTGCTACGTTGCGACCGTAACCCAGATGTCCCGCCTGGTTGAGGGCATGCGCCTGGACGGCCGCTTCACCGAACCCGAATGCGACGAAACCATTGTGCGCGGCTGGCACGTGGAGGGCCTGGCGGTCCGCCCCGATCACCGCATGGTGGCGCACACCGCGTTCCTGGTGGTGGGTCGTCGCCTCGCTGACGGTGCGGTGCGTCTGGCGCCGAAGCGTCGCGCGTCTAAGACTGATTTCTCTGAAGAGGATATGAACGCGTGGATCCCCATGAACGTGGGTGAGCGTGAGGTGACCGATAAGAAGATTCGCCGTGCAGCCCGCGATGCGAAGAACCTTGCCGCTCACGCCGCACGCGCGAACGAGATTGCGCTCGAACAAAACGGCGCAGCCGCTGAAACTGACTCTGCGGCGACTGAATCCGCCGAATAATTTGAACCACTGACCTGCGGGGGCACGGGCGTTGCCTGGAGCCCCCGCAGTGCACTCACCAGGCTACTCGCTGCACCCAACCACCCGCACCGATTAGCCGCTGATTAGGACGAACAGCTAAAGGAGCTACCGTGTCCACCCACGAATCTGCAGATCAGGCAGGAACCCCCCAGTACGGCACCGCCCACAGTGCAGCCAGCGCGGCACCGCACTACTCGGCTGCTTTCGGGTCGACCTCCCTGCCCGGCAGTCAGCCCGTCAGCGCGCAGGAGTATGACGCCGTGCTGCGTCGACTCTCCGCGGCGGAGGCAACCCGCGACAATATGAGCCGACAGATTCGTGGTGCGGGGGAGAAGAACCGCAAGCTCGTTGAGGCAATCACCAGCATGCGCTACCAGGTGGAGCGTCTGCGCGCGTCCCTGTCGCAGAATGTTATGCCGCCGCTGAATTCGGCGATTGTGCTGGCGGTGCATGAGGGTCAGACCATGACCTACGAGCAGGTCGCGGACGATAAGACCCCCGCCGAAATTGACACCTACCTTGATGTTCAGATGAGCGGCCGCATGATGCGTATTCCCGTGTCCCCGCTCATTGACCTGTCCACACTGACCCCCGGCATGACCGTGCTGCTCAACGACAAGACGGAGGCGGTACTCGCCCTGGACACCGAACCCTTCGGTGACGTGGTGACCGTGCGTGAGGTGCTGGATGAGCAGCGCGTGCTGGTTGATACGTCCTCGGGTGCTCAGCAGGTGGCGCGCGTGGCTGGTTCCCTCGACATTGAGCAGCTGCGCACCGGTGACGCGGTCACCCTTGACACGCGCACCCGCATGCTGACCTCGCAGGTTCCCGCCTCCCGCTCGCAGGGAGCTGGTTCTGGAAGGATCCCGGACGTCACCTACGAGCAGATTGGTGGCCTGGGCGCGCAGATCGAGCAGATTCGCGACGCGGTGGAGCTGCCGTACCTGCACCCCGAGATTTTTGAGCGCTACCATCTGGCGCCGCCCAAGGGCATTCTGCTGTACGGTCCTCCCGGTAACGGTAAGACCATGATTGCTAAGGCTGTGGCGAACTCCCTGGCGGCTCGTGCGGGCTGCGCTGAACCCGGGTTCGGCTACTCGCGGCTACTTCTTGAACATTAAAAGTACCGAGCTGCTGGATAAGTTCGTTGGTGAGACCGAACGTCAGATTCGCGATATTTTCGTTGCCGCCCGTGAGAAGGCGGAGGCGGGTCACCCGGTCGTCGTGTTCTTCGACGAGATGGAGTCGCTGTTCCGTATGCGCGGTTCGGGTCGTTCCTCCGATATTGAGACGACCATCGTGCCGCAGCTGCTTGCTGAAATTGACGGTGTGGAGTCGCTGCAGAACGTCATCGTTATTGGCGCGACCAACCGTGAAGACCTGATTGATGCCGCCGTGATGCGCCCGGGCCGACTCGACCTGAAAATCCGCATTAACCGCCCGGACGCCGCCGGTGCGGCTGAGATTTTCGGCCTGTACCTGACCGAGGACCTGCCCCTGGACGCGGCGGAGGTGGCTGCCGCCGGTTCGACCCGCGCCGCCCTGACCGCGATGATTGCGGCGGCGGCAGGTCAGCTGTACGCGCGCACCCCCCTCCACGGCGTACGCTGTGGCGACCGTGGATTCTTCCATGGTCGTTGGTTCTGGTGCGAGCGCGAACCTGTCCACTCACACGCTGTACCGCGGCGATTTCGCGTCGGGCGCGGTGATTCGCAATATTGTGGACCGCGCGAAGAAGGCCGCGATTAAGGAGCAGCTGCAGGCGCTGACCGCCGGTGCGGACGCCTCGAGCGTTGGTATTGGTACCCGCCACCTGCTGGAGGCGGTACGCGCCGAGTTTGAGGATCAGGTGGACTTGCCGCCGCTGCCCGATATTGAGGATGCGCTTACCGTTGCCGGTGTGCGTGGCCGCTTGGTGTCGGTGGAGCCGCCGCGCTAAACCCCGCGCCCGCGCCATGAGTCGGACGGCGCACACTCACTCAACTGTGCGCTCAGCCCACACCCCGCGCTTATCCCGCATCAACCCCAGCATTACCGCAGGTCCAAAGCCTTAGATGGTATAGATTTTTTCAGGAGAACCCCATGAACTCCACCCCCAGCTACGGCGTGCACCGCATTATGGGTGCCGAAACTGAGTACGGCGTCATCGCTCCCTCCGCGCCGGGCACCAACCCGACCGTGCTGTCGGCACTGGTGGTCAACACCTACGCCAAGCTTGCGTTCCGCCGCGGCGCCGCCTTCCGCGAGGAGAGCTGCAGCGCCGCGCCCTGGCGGATGAGCTGACCGCCGAGCAGGCACGCCAGGCAGAGAACTACTCGACCGCAACCCCCGAGGGTCAGTGGCTGGGTGAGTCCGAGTCGCCGCTGCGTGATGCGTTCGGTCAGGTTCAGGACGCCTCCACCGCCCATTCGAGCCAAATGACGCACACCCGCACCGAGCTGACCAGCGAAGATATCGCCCTGGAGATTATGCGTGAGGCGGGCGTTCAGGCACCGGGCGAGCCCGCCGAGCCGCGTAGCGTCCCTGGATGCGCTCGCCGGTGTGCACGTACCGCGGTGGTTTCCCGGAGCGTCTGGATTGGGACCGCGTGACCATGAACGCGATTCTGCCCAATGGTGCGCGCCTGTATGTGGATCATGCGCATCCGGAGTATTCGTCGCCGGAGGTTCTGACCCCCGCCGACGCGGTGCTCTATGACGCTGCCGGTGACGCGCTGGCGTACGAGTCACTGGTGGAGCTGGGTAACCACGGGCAGGATTTGCCGCAGGTGAAGCTGTACAAGAACAACACCGACTCGAAGGTACGAGTCGTACGGCGCCCACGAAAACTACCTGATTAGCCGTGACGTTCCGTTTGAGCAGGTTGCGGATGCGCTCCTGCCGTTCTTTGCGACCCGCGCGATTTTTACGGGTGCGGGACGTGTGGGTATTGGTACGCACGGTGAGGTTCCGGGTTTTCAGATTAGTTCGCGTGCTGATTTCTTTGAGCGCACGATTGGTTTGGAGACCACGATTCGCCGCCCGATTGTGAATACGCGTGATGAGCCGCATGCGGATGAGTCGAAGTACCGCCGCCTGCACGTGATTCCGGCGGATGCGAACATGTCGCACTATTCGAACCTGTTGAAGTTTGGTACGGCGGCGCTGGTGATGAACCTGATTGAGTCGCACAGCGAGCAGCACCCCGCGCTGCCGGGTGTGCGCCTGTCTGACCCTGTGGCGGCGATGCACGCGGTCAGCCACGATTTATCGCTGTCGGTTCAGCTGCCGCTGGCGCCGTCTTCGGCGACCCTGCCGAACCCGGTGTCCACGAGTGGTTCGGCGAGCGCCCTGCAGATTCAGCGCGCCTACTATGAGGCCTCCCGTGCGCACGAGGAGTCGAACCCGGCGGGTGTGGATGCTGCGACCGCGCAGATTCTTGACCTGTGGGGTGAGGTTCTGGACGCCCTGGAAACCAACCCGCTCTCGCTGGCGGATCGTCTGGACTGGGTGGCGAAGTATGCGCTGGTGCGCGGTTATGTCGCTCAGGGCGTAGATTATGCGAATCCGAAGTTGAAGGCTTTGGATTTGCAGTACGCTGATATTGACCCGTCGAAGAGCCTGTATCACCGTCTGGTGTCGCGTGGCCGCATGCGCACGCTGTTCTCTGCGGAGCAGATTGAGCGTGCGACGACCGAGCCGCCGCGTGAGACGCGCGCGTTTTTGCGTGGCACGTTGATGGCGCGTTGGCCGGAGGAGATTCTGGGTATTAACTGGGATACGGTGTCCTGCCGTGGCAGGTATTCGAAGGATCTGACTCGTTTTACGATGATGGAGCCGACCCGGTACGGTGCCGCCCAGGTGGAGCCGCTGCTGGATGAGGTGAACCATTCGGATGAGTTGCTGAACCGCCTGCGCTAGTAGCGCCTCACAGCCGCAAACCCACATAAACTCATATTCTTCCCCGGGACAAATACCCCCATTCGGAAGAGTAAAAACCACATAACCCACAGGTAGGGTGCAGGAAGGTCCGGGTACCAAACCCTTACACCCCGCACCCGACCCCACTAAAAACTTATTTGTCCACAACCAAAAACCCCTTGAGGAGAGAACCATGAGCCGCGAACGCATCAGCGCACAGCAGACCGAAACCACCGCAGCCGAGCAGGAGCAGGAACTGACCCTCGCCGCCTCCCACGTTGTCTCTGACGTGAGCGAGGTCGACGACCTGCTCGACGAAATTGACGGCCTGCTCGCTGAGAACGCTGAAGACTTCGTCACCGGCTTCGTCCAGAAGGGCGGCGAGTAACCGGCGCACCTGCGCGCCGGGTCAGCATCATGGAACACCGTATTTTCGGCATTGAAAGCGAATTCGGGCTCAGCTACGTCCCGCACGGGCTCGGTCGGCTGAGCATCGAAGAGTCCGCCGCCACCCTTTTCAAGCCCGTCCTGGATCAGTGGCGTTCAACGAACGTCTTCCTGCCCAACGGCGGTAGGCTCTACCTTGACGTGGGTTCGCACCCCGAGTACGCCTCCGCCGAATGCGGCAACATTGACGAACTACTCGCGCAGGAACGCGCCGGTGAGCTGCTTTTCGCTGATCTGGCGCGTACCGCCCGCAAGCGCCTGCTCGCAGGCGCGGAGGGCCGCCCCCCTCGACGGTGAACTGTACCTGTTCAAGAACAACGTGGATTCGGCGGGCAACTCCTACGGCAGCCACGAGAACTACCTGATCAGCCGCAAATTGCAGTTCAACGACCTGATTAAGCAGCTCGTGCCGTTCCTGGTGACCCGCCAGATTCTGGTTGGTGCCGGTAAGACCCACCCGAACGGCGGCCCGGTGCCCGGTTCGACCGACCCGGCGTCCAGCACGGGTGTGCCTTCGTATTCGTTCTCGCAGCGTGCCGACCATATTTGGGAGGCGGCATCCACCTCAACCTCGCGCGCTCGCCCGCTCATTAACACCCGCGATGAGCCGCATGCGGACGCGTCGAAGTTCCGCCGCATGCACGTCATTAATGGCGACTCGAATATGGCGGAGCCGACGACCCTGCTGAAGATTGCCAGCACTGACCTGGTGCTGCGCATGCTGGAGGACCGCTTCCCGGTGACAAGCCTGGATATTGTGTCTGTTCCGGCGGCTCTGCGCGCTATCAGCCACGACCTGACCGGCACCGCGACCTTCGAAACCACGGACGGTAAGCACTACACGGCGTTGAGCGTTCAGCGTCACTACCTAGATGCGGCACGCCAGTACGTGCAGCAGTACGGCGCGCACCACCATCATGTGGAATACGCCCTGGACCTGTGGCAGCGCACCCTGGACGCTATCGAGTCCGGCGACTACAGCAGCATCGATACTGAGATTGACTGGGCGATTAAGAAGAAGCTTCTGGATGCGTATATTGCCCGCGCCCGCGCGGCTGGTCAGCCTGCCGATTATGCGAGCGCCCGCATCCGTCAGCTGGATTTGGCGTACCACGACATCGACCCGGAGCGTAGTGTTTTCCATGCGCTGGTTCGTCGCGGTGCGGTCAAGCGCATCCTGCCTGAGGGGGCTGCGGAGGCGGCGAAGACTCAGCCGCCGAACACTCGCGCTCTGCAGCGTTCGCGTTTCATTAATGCGGCGGTTGCGGCGGGGGGAGCAGTTCACCGTGGATTGGGTGCATTTGAAGCTCAACGCCTACCCGCAGCACACGCTGGTGTGTAAGGACCCGTTTGCTACCGGTAGCGAGGAGCTGGAGGAGGTGCTGAGCCTGTTGGCGTCTAAGGCGCGTCAGCATCAGGAGGCGGCATTCCCGCCGCCCTGCTAAAACGCCAGCTCACCCCGCGCCGCGACACAGCCTGAACACAGCTACGTGCCGTAGCATAAAACAGCTAAACCTATACCTGTAAACTGTTCTGTGGCACACGGGCACTCACACGCCCCACTCTCACAGAAAACCCCAGAGGATAACACTATGACCAAACGCTCTAAGCTCACTATTTTCGGTGCCAGCGCGGCAGCTCTCGCGCTTGCACTGTCCGCATGTGGCGCGCAGTCCAGCAATGGCGATTTGTCCAAGGTGCAGTACACCTTGAAGAACGCGACCGCTGCGCCTGAGGCGTCCTTCGCGACTCCCTTCGCCGCTTCTAGCCCCTCCGCATACGTGATTGAGGAAGGCAACGGCGACTCCATCAACGATGGTGACTACGTGCTCGTTGAGGCTGCCGTGTTCAACGGCACCGACGGCAAGCTTAACGGTTCCACTTACTCCAGCGAGCCGATTCTGCTGCCGATTAACGATCAGCTGAAGCAGGCTGCACCGCAGGTGTACGAAACCCTGAAGAAGATTAAGGTTGGCGGTTCTTTCTCGTACACCACCAACGTTCTGCAGCAGCGTAGCACCGCGGGCGTGACCACTACGACCGCTTCGCCCGGTGCCGCAACTAACGTTGAGGTGTACACCGTGAAGACGAAGCTGCCCAAGTACGCAACCGGTAAGGCTGTTGAGGCTGACCCGTCGCTGCCGTCCTTCACTCTGGATGAGTCCACCGGCAAGGCTGATATTAAGCTGCCCGACACCAAGCAGGAATACACTGAGCTCGTCTCGAAGAACCTCATTGAGGGCGAGGGCGCCGAGGTCAAGGAAACCGATACCGTGTACGTGCGTTACATTGGCGTGCAGTACTCCGACGGTAAGGTCTTCGACGGCAACTATGACGCTTCCACCCCGATGGGCCTCTCCCTGCAGGGCGTTATCAAGGGCTGGACTCAGGGTCTGAAGGGCAAGAAGGTCGGCTCCCGCGTTGAGCTAGTCATCCCGGCGGATTTGGCGTACGGTAACGACACCGGCGGTTCCAAGCCTTCGGGCACTCTGGTGTTCGTTGTTGATATTCTGGGCGCGGAGGAGAACCCGCAGACCCTGCAGCGTGCTCAGGCGGCTTCTAGCGCGGCCGCTGCGGAGGCGAGCGCCTCGGCAACCGCAACCCCGGCGGCTACCGCTTCGGCTACCGCGCAGTAGCCCACATTTTTATTTCGCGCTCGCCGCTTATATGACGTAGGCGGCGGGCGCACCCACTATTTCGATGTATTTCGAACCAATCAAAGGAGACACCCATGTCTTTCGGTCAGCGTAACCTCGACCGCGAAAAGCCCGAAATCGATTTCCCCGAGGGCGACGCCCCCACCGAGCTGGTCATCACCGACCTGATCGAGGGTGCAGGCGCTGAGGTTGTTCCCGGCTCCCGCGTGCTCACCCACTACGTTGGTGTGGCATTCTCCACCGGTGAAGAGTTTGACGCGTCCTGGAACCGTGGCGAGCCGCTGCCGTTCCAGGTGGGCGTTGGCCAGGTTATCCGCGGTTGGGATGAGGGTCTGCTCGGCATGAAGGTCGGCGGCCGTCGTCGCCTGGAGATTCCCGCCGACATGGCGTACGGTGACCGCGGCGCTGGTTCGGTCATTAAGCCCGGCGAGTCCCTGATTTTCGTGGTGGACCTGCTGGACGTCCGCTAAGGATTAGCAAGGTTCTCGCGTTTTTCGCGCTTCTCACGTAAGACGCGCAGAGACGCGCAGCCCGGTGCTTTCTCCCGATTGTGGGAGGGGCGCCGGGCTTTTGCGTATCAAGTTTTTGTACTGGGCTTTTTTGTACTGGGCTATCGGCGCGTCCGCGAAATTTTATACCCGCGCATTCTTCCCGCAGCCACCCCATACGCAAAGTAAGTGCCGCGGAACACACACGGTATGATGGAATCATGTCCACCGCAGCTCAGCTTTACATGACTCTTCACCGCCTCGCCACCGCCGCCGAGGCACCCGACGCCGCAACCCGAACCCAGGGCATCAGCCGCAACGAGCTACTGACCCTGCTCGGTATTAGCACTCGCGCTAACGGCTCCCTCAGCGAGGCCCAGGAACGCGCCTTTGAACGAGCCAAGCAGACCCTGCGTGATGCCGGCGCGCGCATCACCCACGTGACCACGGACCTGGGGGAGCGCTACCGCCTCGAAACCAGCAACGCCGCGCAGCTGCCCGCCTGGAACCCCACCGCCGAGGAGTTCCGCCTCATCAACACCATCCTGCGCGGCTGGGAAGGCACCGAACTGCAGGATGACGCCTACCGCATCCTGCGTAAGATTGCGCTGACCAGCGAGAACCTCACCGATGAGGCGCTCGCCGCCGCGAAGATCCTGGAGCCGAAGACCGGCAAGCGTCAGCGCGCGAAGAACCTGTACACCTACCGCGAGCCCCTTCAGCGCATTTACTTAGCGATAACCCGCACCTGAATGAGCTGTTTACCGCCTATGCGGAGCGTAAGACGGTCACGTTCACCTATCAGACGGCTGCCGGTGCGACCCGCACGCAGGAGAAGGTCAGTGTTGCCGGTATTGGGTACCGTTACGGCACCTGGTATTTTGTCGGCTACTACACTGAGAGCTCGGAGCGTAAGGAGTACACGTTCCGTGCCAGCCGTATTCAGAAGCTCACGATGCTCTCACGTATCGATTCGACCCCCATCAATGCGACGTTCAACGCCAAGAACTGGCTTGAAGACATTAAGGGCTACGAAGAGAGCCTGATTGTTGCCGAGGTCAACGCCGATTCGACGTTGTCGGAGCCCTTCACCGTGCCCTCGTACGGCACGATTGATAGCGCTGTGGCGGCGACCAGCTACAGCTGCGTGATCGAGCCGCCCGAGGAATCGGAGGATGCCTCTACCCGCCAGCGTGACAGTTACGCCGCCCAGCAGCAGCTGTTGCGCACCCTCACCGACCTGCACAGTGGCACGGTCGAAGATCCCGGCACCTGGGCAGATATCAACCAGCGCAACCGCAACAACTCCCTCGACGACCTTGTGGACCTACTCCTGGGTCTGCACCGTGCCGACCGCTGGGCGAGCGCCCACGATGAGGCGCCCATGCCGTTGAACCAGCTCAACGCCCTCTACAGCGTGGATACCAAGAAAAACCGCGACCTCGGCAAGACCATCATCCCCGAGATTTTCGCGCGGGTAGACACCGTTCCCTTCGAGTCTGACCCCAAGGACCCGGACGCACTCAAGCCCACCTACATTAACCTGCTGCCGGACTTTGGCGGCGCCACCCCGCACACGCTGCTGAACTACGCGCGCCTCACGGACACTGAGCTCGCCATTCTCGTCTTTACCCTTTCTGCCGCAGATATTCTGCACCCGGCGGATGCGCGTCTGGGCAGTATCCGAGCGGCGCTCGCCGCCACGTACCCGAACGCGCCCGTCTATGCGCAGCACCTGTGCTTCGCCCCGGAGGAGCCTCTGCTGCAGGAGGCGACTGCCGCCCTGAGCAGCGGCAACGCCGTGACCATTGGGTACGGTACCTCTGAGCGTGCCGCCGATCGCTTGGTGGACCCGTATGCGTTGGTGTTGCACCGCGACCACATGTACCTGCATGCGTGGTGCCGTACCGCTGAGAAACGCTACTATGCCGCGCGCGGTGAGGAAGTCCCCGAGTATGTACCTGAAGCTTTTGCGCACGCGGCCACCGGCGAGACTGCCGACAGCCAGGCGGGAAACAGCGCGGCGGCGGATAATGAAGCGGGGGAGAAGACCCCCACTTTCTGGCGTAACTTCCGCCTCACCCGCATCAACCACATTCAGGAGGCGGGCGCGGGTCGCGCCCACCCGGTCACCGGTGACACCGTCCCGCATTGGCACGCGCAGCAGCACAGCACTCAGACCAACCCGTTCGCTGAGTTGCGGATTCACCCGACCGAGCATATTCCCAGCGGTGAGCCGCTCGATACGCTCACCGCAACGTACATGCGCCGCAGCACCCACCACGTGAAGAAAGCTTCACGCACCCAGTACGTGCGCATCCACTACTACAACAACGCCCACGGTGCTGGCGATAAGAACATTCTCGACACCGTCATTGCGCACCGAGGTGCCCTCGAACTGGTCGGTCCTGCGCACCTGCGCGCGGCGTTGCTTGACCAGTTGCAAACCCTCAACGCGAGCAGCCGCAGGGGTGTGCCCGCAGGTGTGCCCGCAAAAATAGAACTTCACCCACAAGCAAAAACACCCTAAAAACCCATCTAAGGCGCCAAAACATTAACCTAAAACTTGTATAATGGTGCTCATGTCTTGGTGGTTCTGGATTTTGCTATGGGGCGCGCTCATCATCTGCTCGCTCCTCTATTTGGCATGGTTCACCTACAAAGCACTCACTCGCGGTTTCACACTCCTTGACGAAACCGTAACCTGGGTCGAGTCAATCGAGGGACAATTCGACGCAGCGCAAGCGAACGCAAGCCGAAAACTCCCGCGAGACACCACCCTCGGGGTATTCACACCCATCACCGAGGCATACAATAACTACGAACAAGGTAAGCAGACACGCAGGTCTGAGCGGATCAAGCGACGGGTCTCCCGACGAGATCGACTCGGCCAACCTCAAAACATCGGAGACCTGCTCTAACAGAAAGGCACACCACCATGGGCCAGATTTTCAGCCACCCCGCGACCATCATCGTCGTTATCCTCCTCATCGTCCTCCTCTTCGGCGCACCCAAGCTGCCCGGCATGGCACGCAGCCTCGGCCAGTCCATGCGCATCTTCAAGACCGAAGTTGAGGGCCTGAAGAACGACTCCAAGAAGGACCCCCGCGAGAAGGACGGCGAAGAGGTCGTCACCGCTGAGGTCGTAGACAACGGCAAGGACGGCAAGACCGAAACCAAGTAACGGTCCCGCCACCGATGCACCAAACCCGTGCCAGCCCACCGGCCGGCACGGGTTTTGCGGCACCACCCCATAAACACCCCACCAGACCCCCTCAGCCGAATCACACACGGCACCGACACCCAGAGGACACCACGTGGCAACACCCGACCAGGACGTGCGCAACCGCAAAATCAATCCTGAAGCACGCATGGAACTCAAGGAACACCTGCGCGAATTCCGCGACCGCCTCATCAAAGCGGCTATCGCAACCGTCATCGCAGCCATCATCGGTACGGTCTTCCTCTACCAGCCTTTCATCGAAATGATCTCTGCACCCCTGCAGCAGATCAACGCAGAAACCGGCCGCAACGCAAACCTGAACTACGGTAGCGTCGCATCTCCTTTCGACCAGCTGCTTAAGGTCGGTATGTACATCGGCTTGGTGATCGCCTCTCCCGTCTGGCTTTACCAGGCGCTGCGATTCCTGCTGCCGGCACTGCACACCAAGGAGAAGAGGTATCTCTTCGGCTTCCTCACCGCATCTATTTTCGCGTTTGCCTGCGGTGTCGCCATTTCGTACTTCACCCTCCCCGGCGTGGTCTACGCACTGCTGAAGTTCACCCCCCTCAACGACAGTAACTACATTGACGCGGGCGTGTACATCTCCTTCATCCTGAAGTTCGTTGTGACGTTCTCCTGCGCCTTCATCATCCCTGTGATTCTGGTCGGCATTAACATGCTGGGCCTGATTCGCGGTAAGACCATCCTGAAGTCTTGGCGCTGGGTTGTTGTGCTCGTTGCGGTTATCGCAGCGCTGACTGCACCCGGTAGCGACATCATGATGATGTTCGTGCTCATGGCGCCGCTGCTGATTTTCTTTTTCGCAGCAATCCTCATCTGCATGATTAACGACAAGCGCCGCGACCGCAAGCTTGCCAAGCTGGCGCAGGGTTCGGATGAAGCAAGCCTGAACACCGCAACCAGCAGTGAAGACCTGGCGAAGATGGGTTACTTCGAGGACGAGAAGACTTCCTAAATTGAATAGCTCGCTTTGAGCAACCTAACCGAAAGGGGCGGGGTACAGAGAACCTGTACCCTGCCCCTTTCGCATGTTCCGCAACAGCGTCCCGAGGCGCACAGACGAAGAGGCGCACAGACGAATTTTTACAGCGCCCGCCGGTACATCTCCACGAAAAACCGCGCCCCTTTCGCACGCCGCCGATGCGCTCGCTGTTCGCCCATACCGGATTAGTGCCCGTGCAGGGTGCTTTCTGAAGGCTCGCGGCGGGTGAACCGTTACACTGGACATACTATGAGCAAGCACCACGCACAGCACACATCCGACGCACACACTTCTAACTCTTCTAACGCACAGACCCCCGCGGAGCGCACCGACTACGCTGCCGCCTACGCCGCATCCCGAGAACGCGCCGCATACGCGAAGACCGCCCTCGGGGCTTTTGAGGCGTCCCTTGATTTTCCGCTGGATGATTTTCAGCGTCAGGCGTGTGCCGCTGTGGAGGCGGACCGCTCCGTCCTCGTTGCAGCGCCTACCGGTGCCGGTAAGACCATTGTGGGTGAGTTCGGTATCTACCTGGCGTTGCGCCGCGGCATGAAGGCGTTCTACACAACCCCTATTAAGGCGCTGAGCAACCAGAAGTACCACGACTTTGTGCGCGCGTACGGTGAGGATTACGTGGGTCTGCTCACCGGCGATACGAGCATTAACACGGAAGCACCCGTGGTCGTCATGACCACCGAGGTGCTGCGCAACATGCTCTACGCCAACTCGACCACGCTGACCGGTCTGGGCTATGTGGTCATGGATGAGGTGCACTACCTGGCGGACCGTTTCCGTGGCGCAGTGTGGGAAGAGGCGATTATTCACCTTCCCGAGCATGTGAACGTCATTTCTCTGTCGGCGACGGTGTCGAACGTTGAGGAGTTCGGCGCGTGGCTGGATACGGTGCGCGGCGGCACGGACATTATCGTTTCTGAGCACCGCCCGGTACCCCTGTGGCAGCACATGATGGTCGGTCACCGCGTGGTGGACCTGTTCGTACCCGAGGACAACTCCGCACAGGGCAAAAACCACACCCAGGGCAAGAACCAGGAGCCGGAGGAGAAGCTCTCCCGCAAGCAGGCGAAGAAGGCACAGAAAGCTAAGCAACGCGGCGCAACCGTGGAGGCGGGCGCCAACCCGCTACTTGCCGGTCTGCGCCTGAACCCGCAGTTGAAGGCGCTACGCCCCGGCTTCCGTTCCGCACCGGGCCGCGGACGCTACGGCGGCAAGCGTGAACGTTTCCGTCACCGCCGTGAAGGCTGGCTGAATGAGACGTTCAGCAGCGGCGAGCGCGGCCGCTCGGACCGTCGTGACCGTTTCAGCAACGACCGGGAGTTTGATGCGCGCGGTGAGCAGAAGCCTCTGCGTCCGCAGCGTATTACTCGCCCGGAGATGGTGCGCGCCCTCGACAAGCAGGGCCTGCTACCGGCTATTTGCTTTATCTTTTCCCGTGCCGGTTGCGACGGCGCAGTCAGCCACTGCGTATCCGCCGATATTACGCTGACCACCCCCGAACAGCAGCAGACCATCCGCGCCTACATTGCGGAAGCAACCGCTCACCTGGACACCCGCGACCTGAACACCCTCGGCTACTACGAATGGCGTGACGGCCTCATCCGCGGTATCGCCGCGCACCACGCCGGCCTGCTACCCCTGTTCAAGGAGGTTGTCGAAACCCTCTTCGCCCAGGGCCTGATCAAGCTGGTCTTCGCCACCGAAACCCTCGCACTGGGCATCAACATGCCCGCCCGCACCGTCATCCTGGAAAAGCTCACCAAGTACAACGGCGAATCCCACGTAGACATCACCCCCGGCGAATACACCCAGCTGACCGGACGCGCCGGCCGCCGCGGTATCGACATCGAGGCCACGCCGTCGTCATGTGGCGCCCCGGCATGTCCCCAGAACACGTGGCAACCCTCGCCTCAACCCGCACCTACCCGCTAAACTCCTCATTCCGCCCCACCTACAACATGGCGGCAAACCTCATCGCCTCCTACGGCGCCGAACGCACCCGCAAAATCCTGGAATCCTCCTTCGCACAGTTCCAGGCAGACAAGTCGGTCGTGGGCGTCGCCTCCCGCGTACGCAAAAACGAAAGCGCCCTAGAAGGCTACCGCGAAGCCATGGCATGCCACCTGGGCGACTTCACCGAATACGTCCAGCTCAGCCGCAACATCGCCGAACTGGAAAAGAAGGCATCCAAGAGCAACGAACGCCACGCACGCGCGCAGGCACACCACAGCATCCAGCAGCTACTGCCCGGCGACATCATCTACATTCCGCACGGCCGCTCCCGCGGCTACGCAGTCGTCATCACCCGCTCCGATTCGCACGCCGACCCGCGCATCGGCATCGTCACCGAGGACGCGCACCAGCGCACCGCCTCAACCCGCGATTTCGAAGGCGCCATCGAACCGGTCTCACGCATCAAAATCCCCAAGCGCCTAAGCCTCAAAACCGCCAAGGAACGCCGCGACACCGCAAGCCGCATGCGCCAGGCACTCTACGACGGCCGCGCCCCGCGTGCGCTCGCACAGCAGAACATCCCGGCTCGTCAGAACAGCATTGACGCGCAGCTGGAGGCTCTGCAGGCTCAGTTGCGTAACCATCCGTGCCACGGCTGCTCCGACCGCGCGAACCACATGCGTTGGGCTGAGCGCTGGCAGAAGCTCAACTCTGAGACTGAAGGGTTGCGCCGTCAGATTGCCCGCCGCACCAACACTATCGCGCAGGTCTTCAACCGCATTGCGCGTCTGCTGGAGAGCTACGGCTACGTCGAACGCACCGAGGATAACGAATTGTCGCTAACCACCGGCGGCCAGGCTCTGCGCCGCATCTACGGCGAGCGCGACCTACTGACCGCCCTGTGCCTAGACGCGCACTTCCTCGACGGCCTGGAACCCGCCGCCATCGCGGCAACCGTCGCCGCACTAACCTACCAGGGCAAGCGCGACGCCGTGGAATACCTGGCGCACTACCCGCACCCCTCCCTGCGCGCACCCATCGCGACGATTACGCAGCGCCTCGCCGACCTGAACGCAGCCGAGGAACAGTTCAAGGTCAACCCGACCCCCGCATGCGACTTCGGCCTGGTCGAACCCATGTACGCCTGGGCAAACGGCGCGCACCTCGCAAAGGCAATCGAGGACACCGGCCTTGCCGCCGGCGACTTCGTACGCTGGGCAAAGCAGGTACTGGACGCCCTAGACCAAATTGCGCACATCCGTTCCCTGGACCCGGTCATCCGCGCCCGCTGTGAAGAAGCAATTGAGGCGGTACGCCGCGGCGTAGTCGCACTCGACGTCTAACCCGCACCGTAGTGCTACACCGTACATAGTGCTACACCGCACCCGACCAGCTCGGGCCACCACCCCCGCTACTGTGCATTGTTCTACACCATCTAAGTTCCGCCTCATCTAAGGACGAACGAACTACCACAGGCAGCGGGGGTGCTTCTATACTCAAATGAGACGCTCAGCTAAGCTACGCGAGCACAATTGAAGTGCCCGCCCCGTGTGCGCCTCGGCGCGCCTCAAAGGTGAAAGGAATCTAATGTCTACCCGTATTTGTAGATGGTAGCGTGTACAGCCCTGTCGACCCGTACGCAACCGCAATGCTTGTCGAAGACGGCTTCGTCCGCTGGGTTGGTTCCGACTCCGGGGCGCGTTCCATTGCTGACGAGTCCGCCACCATCACCGAACTCGACGGCGCCCTACTAACCCCCACCTTTGCACGCGCACTAGCACCGGTAGCAGGCAAAGAAGCACCCGAAATCCTCGACTACCTGCAGACATATCGCGCAGCCGGCTACCACACCCACACCCTACTCGCCAGCATGGATGACGTACCCGACCTCATCTCCGCGCTCAGCTACTACAGCGCCGAACACGGCGTACCCGACATCCGCCTCATCCTCAACGCCACCGGCGTAGAAACCGACGAACTCATCAGCGCCATCAAGGCGCTACGCCCCCTCACCGAAGGCGAACGCGCCATCAAGGGCCTGCAGCTAGTCGGCATCTTTGTCGCACCCACCGAAGCCCCCGCAGCAGCACAGGTAGCCGAAGACGCCGCACTCCTACTTTCCATCGACGCATCCACCAGCTTTGCCGACGCCGCCGACGCCGCGCTCGCCGTACGCGAAACCCGCCCCTGGCTCTCCATCCGCCTCGACGCAACAATCAGCACCCCGCAGGACCCCATCACCGACGAACACCTCACCCAGCTGGCAGAAGCACGCATCAACTTGGGCCTGAGCGTCTGCGAACCCGAAGAAGACGAAACCGCCAACGACACCGTCCAGGCACTCCTCGCACACGCCGGGGGAGAAGCACGCGAATCCGTCGCCTCAGTCGCACGCCGCGCAAACGCAGCCGGCACCTCCATCGCCCTCGGCTCCGACACCCAACTCTACGCACCCGGCGCCTGGTCCCTCATCCGCGAACTCGTCAACGACGAACACGGCATCTCCGCACGCAGCGCCTTCGCCGCCCTCACCCGCGGCGTATACCGCCTAGCACACGAAGAAAACCCCTTCACCGGTCAGCTCACCCCCGACACCCCCGCATACGTAGCACAATGGCGCGTCGAAGCCCTCATGGTTCAAGCACCCGACTCCCGCGTTGCATCGTGGAGCACCGACCCCCGCGCTCGCATTCCGCTACTTCCGGTGCTGGATGAGGATTCGCCTCTGCCCATCCTGGAATCTGTTTACACTGAAAGTAACTAATTTTTTAGCTTGTCAGAGGCTTTTTATGGGGATAAAACCCCTCAATAATTCATCAATCTGAATGTTTACCCGGTATACTGGATATCTACCGGCCTTGTTTTATATGCACCTGTGAGGGAGTAATATGCGCGTTCTAACTGTCATCCCGACGTATAACGAGAAGGAGAACCTGCCCATCGTGGTTGAGCGTCTTCGTAAGGCAGCTCCCGAGGTGGACATTCTCGTGGTGGATGATAACAGCCCCGACGGCACCGGCCAGATTGCTGATGAGCTGTCGGCTAAGGATTCCCAGATTCACGTTCTGCACCGCACCGTTAAGGACGGCCTGGGCGGCGCATACCTCGCTGGCTTCGATTGGGGCCTTGAGGCAGGCTACGACGTTCTGATTGAGATGGATGCTGACTGCTCGCACCAGCCTGAGCAGCTTCCTTCTCTAGTTCGTGCTGTGGAGGCGGGCGCTGACCTGGCTATTGGTTCGCGTTACGTTCCCGGCGGCAAGACCAAGAACTGGCCGGCTCACCGCCAGGTTCTCTCTCGCGGCGCTAACCTGTACACCCGCCTGATTCTGGGCACCTCCATCAAGGACATTACCGCTGGTTTCCGCGCGTACCGTCGTGACGCTCTGCAGCGCCTGAACCTGGACGGTATTGACTCGAAGGGCTACGTGTTCCAGGTTGATCTGGCGTGGCGTTCTGAGCAGGCCGGCCTGAATATTGTTGAGGTTCCGATTACCTTCGTTGAGCGTGAGATTGGCGCTTCGAAGATGGACGGCAACATTATCTTTGACTCCATGTCTAAGGTGACCCGCTGGGGTATGGCTAACCGCATTCAGAAGTTGAAGAAGGCTCTGGGCAAGTAAGACATCTTACTCAGACGATTCTCGCACCTGAGATTTATACGAAAGACCGGGGCGGATACGTTAACGTATCTGCCCCGGTCTTTTTATGCTTTCTGTAGCGCTCTTTCTTAGCTCACGCCTGACTCACGTACTGATCCCGGCTCACGTACCGACGGAAGCCAGCACCACAACAAAGAAAAAGCCCGCTAAGAGCACGAGTGGCGCTTAGCGGGCCTTTCTTTTACAGCGCGGGCTTCTACAGCGTTCTACGGCATATCTACGGTGCTTTTAGAGCGCGTAGTGCTTGCGGTAGTATTCTAGGCGGTCTTCCAGAGTCTTTTCCAGCTCTTCGATGCTGCGGCGTTCCATGAGCATATCCCAGTGGGTACGTGCGGGCTTTTCCTCTTCGGCGTCTGCGGTGGAGTCGCCGTTGACGAGGTATGCTTCCTTACCGGACTTTGCGGTCCATACCGAGGGGATTTCTGCTTCTGCCGCGAAGGTCACGAAAACGCGGTCACCGTCAGCGGTACGGTATTCGACGCGCTGGCGGGGCGCGGGCTGTACGTTCGATTCGGTTTCCATCGACTGGGAACCCAGGCGCATACCGCGCAGGCTACGATCGCTCATTTTTCCTCCAGTGTCGTCGGGTGCGCTCTTTGGCGCTTTAGGCATAACGTTGGGCGGGGGAGAGCTATTCCCTCGAACGTTTACAAAACATCCATTATATCGGTAATAGTCTCCACCCGCCCAACGTGGTGGTGTTTATTCGGCGTGATTTTTGGTGATTCACGCTTTTTTATGCGTTAGATTTCGCGTTTAGCCGTTGATGCCGTAGCTTCCGGGTGCCTGCGGGGCGCTCTTGGGTGCCTCTGCTGCGGGCTTCTTCGGTGCGTCCGCAAGGTCGGATGCGGGCAGGGTGCCGAATGCGTTGCCGAGGCCGCGCAGTGCATCGCCGAGTTCGGTCGGGATGAACCAGAGCTTGTTGGCGTCGCCTTCGGCGAGCTTGGGCAGGGTCTGCAGGTACTGGTAGGTGAGTAGCTGCTGGCTGGGGTTGGATTCGTGGATTGCTGCGAAGACCTTCTGCACGGCTTCTGCTTCACCGTTTGCGCGCAGGATTGCGGACTGTGCGTCACCTTCTGCACGAAGGATCTGTGCCTGCTTTTCACCCTCTGCACGCAGGATGGCTGCGCGGGATTCACCTTCTGCGGTCAGAATGTCGGACTGCTTCTGGCCTTCTGCGGTGAGGATTGCGGCGCGGCGGTCACGCTCTGCACGCATCTGCTTCTCCATGGAGTCCTGGATGGATACCGGGGGCTGGATTTCCTTTGATGTCCACGCGGGAGACGCGCAGGCCCCAGCGGCCAGTGGTGGAGTCGAGTACGCCTCGCAGCTCCGCGTTGATCTGGTCGCGGGAGGTGAGGGTCTGCTCCAGGTTCAGGCCACCGACGACGTTACGCAGGGTTGCGCTGGTCAGCTCGTCTACGGCGCGAATGTAGTTGGTGATTTCGTAGGTTGCAGCCTGGGGGTCGGTGACCTGGAAGTACACGACGGTGTCGATACCGACCACGAGGTTATCTTCGGTAATCACGGACTGCGAGGGGAAGGAAACGACCTGTTCACGCAGGTCGATGAGGGGCAGCACGCGGTCAATCACGGGGATGACGATGTGCAGGCCGGGCTTGAGAACGGCGTGGAACTTACCCAGTCGTTCGACGATGCCGGCTCGTCCCTGCGGGATGACGCGCACGGTCTTTGCGAGCATCGTCAGCACGAAGAGGATGAGTAGAACCGTCAGAATAAGGCTGATAGGCATTGTTTCTCCTTATCGGTGAGTTATATGGTGTGTTCTAGGGCATCTGAATTGGCATTTGGAGCCGGTATTCAGATGGGTCTTAGTTTGTTGGTCTTAGTCATGGGGGAGAGGCTCTACGATTGCGGTAGCACCCTCAATGGCTCGTACCCTCGCGTGTGATCCTGCTACGAGCGTTCCGGAGGCGGTGCGCGCCGTCCAGGTGTCGCCAGCTAGTACAACCAAACCAGTTTCACTAGTCACATCTTGAGTGACGCGCACCTCAGCGCCAACGAGTGCTTCAGCATTAGTGACAGCTCCGGTGGCTGATTTATTGAGCTTTTTCAGCAGCGGCGGGCGCAGACCAAGAACCAGAATCAGGCAGATCACCACGAAAATAACGGTTCGAATCAGCATGTTATCCACGAAGGGCGATATTGCTGCGGTGATGCCTGCGCTAATCGCCAGCATGAGAAAGAACAGGTCGAGGCTGAGCATTTCTATGACGGCGAAAACGAGGGCGAGTGCAACCCAGAGTGTCCAGGGTGTCTCAAAGAGCCAATCCACGAGTTTTCTCCTTTGGTGTACATCAACCGGCGTGGTTGACGTTGAATCTGCACACGAGGCGACAGCACCTTCGTGATGCGGGGTATATCCATTATTTCAGGTGGATTGAGTGCTGGCGACAGTTCTGGCGACCGGGTGAGGTTAATACATGAACTGTTAAGACTTTATTTAGATACGGGGAATCTTGGGTTCATTCCAGACCTCCCTAAAAAGCCGATAATATACATTATGTAAAGTAGACCTATTTTTCACTACCCCATCGGACGCTCACCGGTGCTTTCGACGCTCTGGCTGGCACACTCTGAATGATGCGGGTCGAGCCGGTGCTCCTCGTGGCGCAACTACGCTGTTCTCGTCCGCCACTCTGAACTCCGCGCGCCTCAGCTTCCTCAACCCGCAACTACGCGCTCAAATGCTCCGAACCTTTGGGCTCCTCAGTATGTCCCTCAGCGCCTCTCGTTAAACGACAAACACCCGAGACTCCACACCTTTCGGTGTGCTCTGTTCGTCTCGGGTGCCTGCTATCGATTTCCTAGAGCTTTACGCTTCTGCGTGCTTCTCGCTGAACTCTACCCACGCGTTGAGCACTCGCTCCGCTGCACCGGATGCAATGGATTCGCGTGCATCGGCTAGGGCCTGGGTGAAACGCGTCTCAAAGCTCTCGCCGTTGACCGGGCGGTACGCCACCAGACCTGCGGCCGCGTTGATGAGCACAGCGTCGTGAATGGCGCGCAGCGGGCTCTTCGAGGCCTCGCCCTCCCCCGCCAAAATGGCACGGAAAACGCCCGCGTTGTACTCGGCGTCGCCGCCTCGCAGCTGCTCCAGCGGTGCGTTCTGCAGACCGTACTCGGTCGGGTCAAAACGGTACTCGGTCAGCTCACCGTCCACAGCCTCCCACAGGCGGCTCGTGGTCGCAATGGTCAGCTCATCCAGGCCGTCATCACCGCGGAAAATCAGGGCGTGGTCGCCGCGCTCAGCGAAGACGTGAGCCATCTTCTCAGCCATGACCGGGTTAGCCACGCCGATAGCCGAGGACTTCACGCGAGCCGGGTTCGTCATGGGGCCCAGGTAGTTGAACGCGGTCGGAATGCCCAGCAGGCGGCGGGTCGGGCCCACGTGGCGCATTGCCGGGTGGAAGGTCATCGCAAACAGGAACGTGATGCCGGTCTCGCGAGCGCATTCGGCGACTGCGGGAATGGGCATGTCGAGGCGGATTCCGAGGGCTTCGAGGACGTCTGCGGAGCCGGATTTGGAGGTGGAGGCGCGGTTGCCGTGCTTGACGACGGTTGCGCCGGTGCCTGCGATGACGAGGGCTGCCATGGTGGAGATGTTGACGGTGTTTTGCTGGTCTCCGCCGGTGCCGACGATGTCTACGGCGTGGGGGTCGATGTCGACGGTTTCGGCTTTGGCGATCATGCCGGCTGCGAGTGCGCCGAGTTCTTCGGGGGTTTCGCCTTTGGAGTGGAGGGCGGTGAGGAAGGATGCGAGGATCGGCTGTTCGGTTTGGCCGGTCATGATTTGGTCCATTGCCCAGGCGACTTCGGTGTCGGTGAGGTTTTGGTGCTTGACGAGCTGGTTGAGGATGTATTTCCAGGTAATTTCGTGCGTAGTCATGTGTTAAGTGTAAAACCCCCGTCTCGTATCTGCATGGTTGGGTGCAGTATGCGAGACGGGGGTTTATTAGGCGCGTTGCGCTTTAGTGGCGCGTGGTGGCGGTTTAGTGGAAGGAGTCACCGCATGCGCAGGAGCCTGCTGCGTTGGGGTTGTCGATGGAGAAGCCCTGCTTTTCGATGGTGTCTTCGAAGTCGATGGTGGAGCCATCGAGGTAGGGCGCGCTCATCTTGTCGACGATGACTTCTACGCCGTCGAAGTTGCGGACTGCGTCGCCGTCGAGGACGCGCTCGTCGAAGTAGAGCTGGTAGATGAGGCCGGAGCAGCCGCCGGGCTGGACGGCGATGCGCAGGCGCAGGTCGGTGCGGCCTTCCTGCTCGAGGAGGGTGCGGACCTTGGTCTGTGCTACTTCGGTGAGGTTGACGCCGTGGGTCGGCAGTTCGATGGTGGTTGCACTCATTGGTGTTGTCCTTTTGTTTTGTTGGTTGCCCGTGTGCGCCGCGTGTGCGCCGCGTGTGGGTGTTTTAGCCTTCACGATACGCGCCCGGGTGTTTGATGTACAACCTAGGGTGTGCATAGTTCGCCGGGGGCGTGAGTGTTGGTGTGGGGGCTTGACAAATAATTCTGCTTCTAGGATACCGAAAAAGTGGGGGTTGGGGTTTGTGACCTTTCTCCCCCACTTTTTGTGGATGTTTCTCCCCCGCGCTTCCTGAAACTTTCTAACCGAGTGGGTGCTGGTCAGCGAGCGCGTTTAGCGAGCGCCGAGTGCGCTCAGAAGCAGCGCCTCCGCGAGGATTGCGTTCTTGAAGTCCGGGATGTAGAGGGACTCGTTGGCGCTGTGTGCGCGGGTGTCGGGGTCTTCTACGCCGGTGACGAGGATCTGTGCCTGCGGGAAGAGGTCCTTCAGGTCGGAGATGAACGGGATGGAGCCGCCCATGCCGGTCTGTACGGGTTCGACGTCCCAGGCGGCGCGCATTGCGTCGAGTGCGGTCTGTGCGCCGTCTGCGTCGACTTCGGTGGCGAAGGGCATGCCGGAGTCGACAGCGGTATAGTTCGCCTGGGCGCCGTGGGGTGCGTGTGCCTTGATGTGTTCGGCGAGTGCGCGGTGTGCATTTTCGGGGTTGTCGCCGGGTGCTAGGCGGGTGCTGATGCGTGCGCGGGATACGACGGCGAGGGTGTTGGAGGAGGTTGCGATGGAGGGGATGTCCATGCCGATGACGGAGATTGCCGGCTGGGTCCACAGGCGGGATGCAACGGATCCGGTGCCTGCCAGGGGTACGGTGTCGAGGATGCCGGAGTCGTTGCGGAAGTCTGCTTCGGCGTATTCGAGTTCGGGTTCGGGGGCGCGGTGCAGGCCTTCGACGGCTACGGCGCCGGTGGCATCATGCAGGGTGGCGAGTAGCTGCGCCATGAGGGTGTGGGCGTCGAGCATGGGGCCGCCGAACATGCCGGAGTGGATGGCGTGGCTGCCGACGCGCACCTCGATGTCGCCGGATGCGACGCCGCGCAGGCTGGTGGTTAGTGCGGGTACGCCGGCGCGCCAGTTGGCGGAGTCTGCGACCACGATGTAGTCAGCGGACAGTTCCTCACGGTAGGTGTTGAGGAAGGAGACGAAGGAGGGCGAGCCTGCTTCTTCTTCGCCTTCAATGAAGAGCTTCACACCGAGTTTGAAGTCCTCGCCGAGAGTTTCGTTGAGGGCTGCGAGCGCGGCGAGGTGCACGAGGATGCCTGCCTTGTCGTCTGCTGCGCCGCGGCCAGTAGAGGCGGTCGCCCTTGCGGGTTGCGACGAAGGGGTCGGTGTCCCACAGGTCGAGGTTGCCGGCGGGCTGCACGTCGTGGTGGGCGTAGAGCAGGATGGTCGGGTAGCCTTCTGCGGCGGGGCGGGAGGCGATGACGGCGGGCATGCCCTGCTTTTCGGTGCCGTCTGCGGTGGTGTAGGGTGGCGCGTTCGATACGTACGTTGTTGAAGCCTGCCTTGGTTGCGAGCGCGGCTACTGCCTCGGCGCTGCGGTCTACCTGGGTGAGGTCGTGCGATTCCCAGGCGATGGAGGGGATGGCGACGAGCTCGGTGAGGGTCTGCAGGGTTGCTTCGAAGTTTTTTTGGTGACGGCGTCGCTGAGGGCGCTGTGGTGGGTGAATTCAGTAGTCATGTTTCTACCTTACCCCCACCTTACCCGCTGCCGCCGGGTGGTTGGGGTTGTTTCAGTTGCTGGTGTGGGCTTGTGGGGGCGGGTTTGGTGTGTGCCGTTCGGGTATGATGGGAGGGTGTTTGGTCGTAAGAAAGAGAAGGCTGAAGCGGAAGCTGTTCAGCCGCAGGTTGTAGAGGAGCCTCAGGCTCCGGTTAATCCGAAGTTCACCCCGAAGAAGGGCCGTCCTACTCCTTCGCGTAAGGAGCAGCAGGCGGCTCGTCGTCAGCCTCTGGTTGTTAGTGACCGTAAGGAGGCGAAGGCTCGTGAACGTGAGGCGATGGCGAAGGCTCGTGAGCGTCAGAATGATGCGTTGATGGGTGGCGATCAGCGTTACCTGCCCGCCGTGGACCGTGGTTCGCAGCGCCGTTATATCCGTGATTATGTGGATGCGCGCCGTAACCTTGGCGATTTTATGTTGGCTGTGCTGCTGGTTCTGCTTATTGGTGGCTGGATTGCTCAGGGTGTGGCTGGCACGTCTACTGCGGCGGCACCGATTTATTACGGTTCCGTGTACGCGATGTATGCGCTGATGATTCTGTGGGTTGTTGACTACTTTATTTTGTGGCGCGGCCTGAAGAAGAAGCTGATTGCGAAGTTCGGCGAGGTTCAGCGTGGTTCTGGCATGTATGCGTTTAACCGTGTGATGATGATTCGTCGTATGCGCCGCCCGGTTCCGATGGTGAAGTACGGCGAGTACCCGCACTAAGTCGTTAGTGCCTTGTAGGTGCTTGGGGAGAGGTTCTGAAGGTTCAGGCCTCTCCCCTATTTTTGTGCCCGCTAATCCTCTATACGCGAGAAGCCACATGTGTTTCGAGAAGCTACTTCTTTGGTGGCTTTTCGAAACACATGTGGCTTCTGGGCTAATGTATTGCGGCTAGACGCCGGTACGGTTAGGCGTCAATTTGGGAGTAGAGGATCTGCCATCTACCGTCGCGGTGTTCAAGGGCGAACGTGTAGATTTCTTCTTCCTTGTCGCTGCTCCAGGTTTCTTGGCGGCCGTCGGGTTCTACCTCGGTGTGTTTGTCCCATTCGTGGTTGGTTTCCAGGTAGTAGGTTTGATGGTCGTCGGTCCTGGGTATGCCGGCGGGTTTGAAGTATTCGATGCCGTCGATGACCCATCCGCCGCGCTGGTAGAGTGCTTCTATTTCTCGGTAGATTTTGAGTTCTTCGTCGTTTGATGAGGAGAGGAATTCGCGGGCTTTGCTATAGTCGCCGGTTTGGACGCCGTAGTTAATCCACTGGTTCCAGGCGTCCATGGTTTTGAGGATGCCGTCGGGGGTCTTGGCGCGGTATCCGTTTTCGGGGGCGTTGGGTTTGGGGACGTTCTGGGCGGGGCCTTTGGCGTCTGCTTTGCGGTATTCGCCGTTACCGGCGTTGTTGCCGGTGCTGTTGCTTGAGCTGCTGTTGGTGGCTGCTGCGCCGGATGCGGTGGATCCGTCTCCTGCAGTTGTGATGTCGTGCGGCACGCAGGCGGCGAGTAGGGTGCTGAGGCTGATGAGTGTGCCTCCGGTCAGCATTGAGCGGCGGTTCAGCATGTTCGGGTTCATGGTTGGTCCTCCACATCGTTGTAGTGCATGGTCTCCCGCTTATCTCCATTATGCGCGAGCGCGCACGTGGAACCTGTCATTGCTTTCCTACCCTCCGGGCGGGTGGCGGTCTATCTTGCGGAAAGTTTAGGAGGGCTTCACTTTGGTTGTTGCTTCAAAATGCGCGGCGGCTCAACACATCAGAATCCATCAAAAATTTCTTCATAATTACTTATCCACACCTTCGTAGCCCATAATTTCCCATTTCTGACCATCATGCTTCAGCTCGAATTTGAAAGTGTCATTGGTCTTATCCTCATTCACCCAGCTACGCGAACTACTGTCAGATTCAACATAAATCTCACGATCCCAGTGACGATACGCCTTCCAAAAATACGTCTCCCCATCCTCAGACCACGGCGCACCATCAGCCTCAAAATAGTCAACTCCACCAATAATCCAACCGCCACTAGCGTAAAGATCCTCAACATCGGCATATGCCTGCAACTCATCTTTAAACTCCGACGACACAAACTGACGAGCCACGGAATAATCACCAGTCTCGGTGCCATAGTTAGCCCATTCAACCCACGCTTTAAGGGTCTTACGCATGCCTTCAACAGACTTCTCACGGTACCCATCTTCTGGCTCAGCAGGCTTGGGTACATTCTGTGCATTGCCGTACTTATCCGCAGGGCGGTACTCACCATCCGGCGCCTTGGAACCACCCGAGTAGCCACGAACAGTAGACGGAGTAGCACTCGCCGAAGGCGACTCAGATACCGCAGCCGAAGCCAACTCATTCGGTGCGGTGGAGGCGGTAGCTGCCGCCTCGTTATTTGCCTGCTGGCCACACGCCGCAAGCAGGGCCCCCAGGCCCACAAGCGCACCGCTACTCAGCAGGGTGCGGCGACTCAACACATCAGAATCCTTCAAAAATTTCTCCATGATTACTTATCCACACCTTCGTAGCCCACAATTTCCCACTTTGTTCCATTATGTTTAAATTCATATTTAAACGTATCATCGCTTTTATCATCATTATTCCATCCACGCCAGCTACCATCATATTCAACATATATCTCGCGATTCCATTCTCGGTATGCCTTCCAGAAATATATCTCTCCATCTTCTGACCAAGGCGCACCATCAGCACGCAGGTTTTCTATTCCGTCAATTACCCAACCTCCGCGTCGATAAAGGTCTTCAATATCATCGTATTCTTTTAGCTCAACTTCAAAAGTCGGTGAAATGAACTGACGAGCCATTAAATAGTCACCAGTCTGCACACCATAATTACCCCATTTAATCCATGCATCCATCGTCTTACGGATACCTTCAATAGACTTCTCGCGATAGCCCTCTTCAGGAGCGTTAGGCTTGGGCACATTCTGAGCGTTACCGTGCTTGTCAGCAGGGCGGTACTCCCCATCCGGAGCCTTCGACCCGCCCGAATAGCCACGGACAGTAGACGGGGTAGCACTCGCAGAGGGAGAATCGGTAGCTACCGCAGATGCCGAAGCCGACTCGCTCGGCGCAGCGGATGCGGTAGCTGCCGCCTCGTTATTTGCCTGCTGACCACACGCTGCGAGCAAAGCTGACGCACCAAGGGACACGGCGCCAGCGAACAATGCACGGCGGTTAATAACAAAAGAAGACACAGAAATTCCTATCCTCAGAAATACAAAACTCTAGAATTTTGAAATGCGCTAATTCTCAGCACATTAGCCATCTACCTGTTCGCAGCCAACAATCTTCCAGGAAGAATCGGAGTACTTAAACTCAAACTTCCACGTATCGTTATCCTTCTGGATATTGACGTCTCTGTGCCACTCGCCAGTAGGCTCCACAAGAGTTATATAATTCCACTCGCGATACGCCTTCCAGAAATAGTTTTCCCCATCTTCAGACCACGGATTTCCATCAGCAACATAGTTGTCAATGCCATCAATAATCCATCCACCGCGCTTATACAAATCTTCAAAACTCTTATACCCTTCCAATTCCTCCGTAAAATCATTGGAAATATACTTTCGGGATTCCGTAAAATCGCCTACCTGAATTCCATAATTAGTCCATTTAACCCAAGCGTCCATCGTCTTACGGATACCTTCAATAGACTTCTCGCGGTAGCCCTCTTCAGGGGCATTAGGTTTAGGGACGTTCTGGGCCGGCCCATAGCCGTCGGCTTTACGGTACTCTCCGTCGGGGGCTTTGGATTGTCCAGAGTATCCTCGGACAGTAGACGGAGTGGCACTCGCCGAAGGCGACTCCGATGCCGCTGCGGAAGCCGAAGCCGACTCACTCGGCGCCACGGTCGATGATGCCGCCTCGTTATTTGCCTGCTGGCCATACGCCGCAAGCAGGGCACCCAGACCCACAAGCGCACCGCTACCCAAGAGGGTACGGCGATGAATTTGGGTACGGTAAAGGAAGGTACGAGGCTCCATGACGGTGCGCTCCTATCGTCGGTGATGGTGTGTATGCACTTGTCAGGCTGGTAAAAAATGGTCGTTACTTGACCTCCGGAAGAACCCAGCCGCGCAGCGTACCCAGCAGACGCAACAATGCACCACGATACGCTACATATAAAACACTACCGCATATTTACAGCCGTTTGCTTTGCAATGAGTGTAATAGCAACAAATCGCCACCATTCGAACAAATCAATGCTTTATACATCAAATAACTATGCATGTCCAGAAGCCACATGTGTTTCGAAAAGCTACTTCTTTAGTGGCTTTTCGAAACACATGTGGCTTTTCGGCGGAATAGAGAGGCGGAATAGAGGGCACGCAAAAGGGGCACCGCCTCCACCCCAACGGGTAGAGAACGGTGCCCCCTTTCAGCACGCAGAGTCAACACGCCAAGTCAGCACGCCGGGAAGCATAAAGCTCCCGCCTGTACGCCTTTAGCGGCGAGCGCGGCGCAGCTTCACCAGGCCACGGTTAATGTGTGCCGCCCAGAGCGGACCCTCATACAGGAACGCGGTGTAGCCCTGCACCAGGTCAGCACCAGCGTCCAGGCGCTCCTGCACATCCTCAGCGGTGGTCACGCCGCCAACGGAGATGATGGCGAGGTCGTCGCCGATTTCACGCTTGAGCAGGCGCAGCACCTCAAGGGAGCGCGGCTTCAGCGGCGCACCGGAGAGGCCGCCGGCACCGATTTCCTTGACCTTGGTCATGTCGCTGGTCAGACCCAGGCCATCGCGGGCGATGGTGGTGTTCGTGGCGATGATGCCGTCCAGCTTCAGTTCCTTAGCCAGGGCTGCCACCTCGATAACGTCCTCATCGACCAGGTCCGGCGCAATCTTCACAGTCAGCGGTACGTGGCGGTTGGGGCATACGCGGTCTGCCTCTTCACGCACGGCGGCAAGCAGCGGGCGCAGCGACTCGATAGCCTGCAGGGTGCGCAGACCCGGAGTGTTCGGGGAGGAGACGTTGACGACCAGGTAGTCTGCCTGCGGTGCCAGGGTGCGGGTAGAGATCAGGTAGTCCTCGATAGCGTTCTCAAGCTCAACGACCTTGGTCTTGCCGATGTTCACGCCGATAACCGGGCGTACAGCGCCGCGGTATTCGGTTTCGAGATCTGCGCGGGCGGCGGCAACGCGCGGGCCTGCCGCTGCGGCACCGTCATTGTTGAAGCCCATGCGGTTGATGACCGCCTTATCTTCCACGAGGCGGAAGAGGCGCGGCTGCGGGTTGCCGGGCTGCGCCTGACCGGTAATAGTACCGATCTCGACGTGGCCGAAGCCGATACCGGCCAGCGCGGCAATGCCCTTACCGCCCTTGTCGAAGCCTGCAGCCAGGCCGAACGGCGAGGGGAAAGTAATGCCCATGACGGTGGTTGCCAGTTCGGGGGCGGGCTGGAAGTACTTGCGCAGCGCGCGGGTGATGCCGACGTTGCGCAGGGTCTGAACGCCCCAGAAGCCGACGTGGTGTGCCTTCTCGGGGTCCATGCCCTTGAAGAAGATGTTGAAGAAGGTCGGGTAGATGCGCATTTGTTCTCCCTAGTGTTGGAGGGTGTGGGTGGTTTATGGGGCTATGAGCCGGGACTGTATGCCGGGCCGCTACTTGTCGTTGGCGACGGCGTCGACAGCGCCACCGTAGCGGCGGTCGCGGCGCGCATACTCTTCGACAGCTTCCCAGAGGGTGCGGCGGTCAACGTCGGGCCAGAGCACGTTCATGAAAATCATCTCGGCGTAGGCGCTCTGCCACAGCAGGAAGTTCGAGATGCGCTGCTCGCCGGAGGAACGCAGGAACAGGTCAACGTCCGGCAGGTCGGGCTCGTCCAGGTACTTCTGGATGGTCTTTTCGGTAATGTTGCCGGGCTTGATCTTGCCCGCCACAGCGTCCGCTGCGATAGCTGCCGCCGCGTCAGCGATTTCTGCGCAGCCGCCGTAGTTCACGCACATGGTGAGGGTGCAGACGGTGTTGTCGATGGTTTCGCGTTCGCAGTGTTCGAGCTCTTCGATGACGTTCTTCCACAGCTTGGGTCGGCGGCCAGCCCAGCGGATGCGCACACCCCAGGTCTTGAGGGTTGCCAGCTGACGCTGCAGCACCTCGGTGGAGAAACGCATGATGAACGCGACTTCGCTGGGTGAGCGCTTCCAGTTTTCGGTGGAGAACGCGTAGGCGGTCACGTACGGGATGCCCATTTCGATAGCGCCCGCAACAACGTCCAGCAGTGCCGCCTCACCGGCGCGGTGGCCCTCGGTGCGGGGCAGGCCGCGTTCGTTCGCCCAGCGTCCGTTACCGTCCATCACAACGGCGACGTGCTGCGGAATGAACTTCTTCGGGATCGGCGGCGGGGTTGCCCCGGTGGGGTGTGCGGGCGGGGGTACGGGCTGGGTGCGTGCCATGTGCCTTTCTTCCCTGGCGGGTTCTCCCCCGGGGTCGCTTGCCTAGATATGCGCCAGATATAAACCTGGCGTGCTGTTAGCTATTTTACCGTGACATAGCGCGCATGGGCGTGTGCTTCGGGGGTTATTTTGCGTCCTGGTTGGCCCATGTTTGACGCATCGGCGTGCATCTTTTACGATGCAGAAATTTCTGCTTCGAGGGCGCTCGCCGTTTTCAGGGGGTGTTCGAGCAGGTTCTGGGTGGTTTTCAGGTAGAGTCCCAGAATTTTGGAGGCGACCGGCACCGGTGCTGCGTCAATAGTTGCCCAGGCGCGCGGATCCGCCGATGCGGCAGCGAGTGCATAGCCGAGCTCTTCGGCACGCAGGCCGGTTAGGGGCGTGTCGGTGGCGGGTGCGCATTGGGGGCAGAGAACCGTGTGGTGCCCGTAGGTGTGGGCGGTGTGGAAGGCAATGTACCTGCCGCTTCCGCTTGTAGCGACGGGGGTGCTACTGTCTGCCCCGTTATCGCCCCGGCTATCGGTGCTGACAAGCGGGTTGCCGCATCGAGTGCAGTTCTCACCGATGAGCGGCCAGCCGGCGGCATTCATGCTACGCGCCAGGTAGCGGGTCAGAATCCTCTGCGGCACGTGCTGCCCGTGCGCGAGCACGGCAAGCGCCCCGTGGGTGAGGGTGTAAATATCGGCGGTGCTGTCGGTGTCTTTGGTGAGTGCTTCTGCCAGTTCGGCGATGGTGGAGGCACACGTGTACGCATCGTAGTTAGCCATGATGGGTGCGGTGTAGGCGTGCAGGGTTGCCGCCTGGGTGATGGTGTGCAGGTTGGTTCTGCCGCGGCTGAAGGACAGTCGGTGTGCATGAACGGTTCGAGTCGTCCACCGAATTTGGAGGTGGGTTTGCGTACGGCTTTGGCGACGGCGTGGGTGATTCCTCCGTCGCGGGTGAGCATGATGATGATGCGGTCGGTTTCGCCGAGTTTTTGGGTACGGAGGATGAGGGCGGCATCGCGCCAGGTGCGGGGTTCGCTCACGGGTGTCTCCGTTCTCGGTACATGCTCGGTAGGTGCGTGGTGGATGCTCAGTAGATGCTGAGGGCAAGATCTACGCGGGTGTTGTGGGTACGGTTCGACCCCTGCCGTATTACCCGCGTAGGGGTACCGGTCAGGGGTCGGTCCGTAACGTATGGGCGAGGCGCTATTTAGTCCTCGTACTCGATATCGTCGTCGTCATCTTCTTCGTCGAGGATTTCTTCAAGGTCATCCTCATCTTCATCACCGTAGACGCTCAAGGGAGTGACCTCGTTGTACGCCTCGAAGAGGGCATCTTCGTAGGCTTCGAAGGCGTTGGCGATTTCTACGTACGCCTCATCGACGGCAGAGTCGTGCTCGCCGGTTCGGTTGACGACGGCGGTCAGGTGCGCCTCCAGCGCGTCAAGGAGGCGGGTGAGTTCGGTGCGAGGATCAATGCTCATGCCATTTATTCTACTACCTACAGGCCGATGGTGTGCGCCGGGCGGTCATGCGGCGGTTTAAACGCGGAACTATGAACGGGCGCGGCAGGTGAATCGGCGGGTAAATTCGGTGCCACCAAGAGAACGCCAAATCCAGAGCGGTAAGCCCAGGTTGGTCACGCGAAGCAGCACGCGGCGCATCAAGCCCCGCATAAAAGACCTTACAGACAGTGAACCCGCCGTCCCCGAATCCCCTACTCCTCAAGGGAGCAGGTGCCGGGTGCGGCGGGTTCTTCTGTCGGTTAGCTCAGCTTTACGCTGCGCCTACTGAATGTTTGCTTCTGACGGGTCATGAACCCGAGAGAATTAGAAACCGAGGGAAGCTGCGGCTGCGCGGATTGCCTCAGCGGATGCCTTCAGCTGTGCCAGCTCAGCCTCGTTCATGGGAACCTCGAGCACGCGCTGGATGCCCTCGCGGTTCACGATGGTGGGCAGGGACAGTGCAACGTCCTTGAAGCCGTACAGCTCGCCTGCAATGGTGGTGGAGACGGGCAGCACTGCGTTCTGGCCGCCGAGGAATGCCTCAGCGATACGTGCACCGGAGATACCGATTGCGTAGTTGGTGGAACCCTTGCCCTCGATAACCTTGTATGCTGCGCGCATAGCTTCGTTTGCCAGCTCTGCACGGACCTCTTCGGTGAAGACGAGCTTGCCGTCCTGCTCCCACTCGGTCAGGGGAACCATACCGATGTTTGCTGCAGACCAGACGGGGAACTCGGAGTCGCCGTGCTCGCCAACAACGTTTGCGTGAACGCTCTTGATGGAGACGCCAGCCTTGTTAGCAATCAGCCAACGCAGGCGGGAGGAGTCCAGAACGGTACCGGAGGACAGCACGCGGTTTGCGGGCAGGCCGGTAATCTTCTGAGCCACGATGGTGAGAACGTCACAGGGGTTGGTGACGAGCATGATAATCGCGTTGGGTGCTACGGACAGGATGTTCGGCAGCAGCTTCTCGAGGATTGCGACGTTTGCGCCTGCCAGTTCGAGGCGGGGCTGGCCGGGCTTCTGGCGAGCACCAGCGGTGATGATGACCATGTCGCAGTCGCGCAGCAGTTCGATGTCGTCGCCACCGGTTACGGTTGCTTCGTGTGCGAACATTGCGCCGTGTGCGATGTCCAGTGCTTCAGCGTGTGCGCGCTTGCCGTCGATGTCGTACAGGACGATTTCATCTGCGGAGCCGCGGACCATAGCTGCGTATGCGGTTGCGCTACCGACGCCGCCTGCACCGATGACGCCGAGCTTGGTGGGGTTGTTGACACCGTTCATTGCTGTATGCCCTCTTTTCGTGAGAGTTATCCGTGTGGTGCGAGAGGATTCTCGCGTGGTCTATAAGGAAGCGGGTGTGTGCCTCGGGGTTGAATTTCCTTGGGCGGGCGTCCTTCCCCGGTGAGCTTGCTTCGTTATGTTCTATTATGCCGCAGATTTTGCGTTTTGTGTTGGGTTATTTTGCTTTTTTCGATGGGTGCTGGTGACTTTATGGGCTATGAGGGGTGTTTTTCACTCACAAAACCAAATAATGACGTTCTGACCTTTTGAGCAAGCTCACATGTTGCTAAAGTAGCCCTCCACATCCACGGCGCCGCCGGAAGCCTCAAAATCAGCACGAACCGCATCCGCCAGCTCGTCGTCGACCAGGAAGTCCAAAGCCACAGACGCCAGACCGAACGCCGCATCCAGAGCAGCATCCACCGCCTCCGGAGTGTCAGCACAGTGCGCGAACTCCACCGTGTGCATGCCGGTACCCTCGGGGGCAATCTGAATGAGCGGGTGAATACCGGGCACGCGCAGGCTCACATTACCGAAATCAGTAGAAGCCGCCAGGGTGTCACTGACCGTTCCGGGCGGGTACGGGTGGCGACCCACCGAACGCTGAGCCAAAACCCAACGCTTCAACAGCGGACGGTTCGTGCGCACCGGCATGGTCATCGGCGAAGAATCCCACGTCACCTCCGCACTCACGCCAGCCATAAGCGCAGCACCGCGCAGCACCTCCTCAACCCGTCGCGACAGAGCACGCAGAGTCGGCGCGTGCTTAGAACGGATATTAATGTGCAGGCTCGCGGAGGCAGGAATCAGGTTCGGGGCGTCCCCGCCGTGGTCAATAATCGCGTGAATACGGTCAGAACCGGGAATCTGCTGACGCAACAAACCCAAACCCTGGTACGCCAGGTTTGCCGCATCCAGTGCGTTACGACCCATAAACGGGTGCGAGGAAGCGTGCGCACTCACGCCCGTGTAGGTCACGCGACATTCACGGCGACCCAACCACGCCTGATCAGCCACATCGATAAAGTAGGGGTGCACCATAATGGCGGCGTCCACCTGCTCGAACGCGCCGGCGCGCGCCATCAGCTCCTTACCGGCATCGGACTCTTCGGCGGGCGTGCCGTAATAAAGGACCCTGCCGCTGAACGCCTCGGGGCCGGTAGCGAGCGCATCTGCCAGGGCAAGGAAAGCGCCCAGCCCGGATACTGCGATGACGTTGTGGCCGCAGCCGTGACCGATGCCCGGCAGCGCGTCGTATTCGGAAAGAATCGCAATGGTGCGGTGTGTGGCGGGGTCGTAGTCGGCGCTGGTGAGCTCCACCTTTGAACGCGGTATCCAGACCGAAGGCGGGGTACTCGATACTGAGGTTCGGGTTACTGAGGTTCGGGCAGGCTTCGCGGACCGCATCAACGAGCGTGCGGGAGGCGAAATACTCCTCGTAGGCAGTCTCAGGATGCGCGTGAATCGCCTTGAGAATTGCGGTCAAAGAGTCTGCGCGGGTGGCGACGGATTCGGCGAGGTCGCGGCGAATATGCGCCAGCCCGCTGTCTTCGTCGAGGCGGTGACCGTGACCCTTTCCGTGACCATGGCGCTCGCCGTGGCTACGTTTCTGCTCGGGCTGACCGTGGTCGGCATGTTCCTGCTCGGGGTGCGCGTGCCCGCGCTTGCGGCGGTGCTCAGCGGCATGCTTACGCTGCTCGGTTTCGAGGGCGAGGATTTCGGAGTACTCGCTACCGCGCACGCAATCAGCGTCGGGCGCGTCGTAGTGGCGGGTTATTGCGGCGGGTCGGTTCGGTGCCGTTCGACCGGAGCTGTCAGAAGTGGGCTGGGTGTGGGCGGCGGTGCCCTGTGCGTTCGCGTCAGTCATGCTTCTACGCTACCGTCTGCGCTCGCCGGGCGCTAGATGCTCGGGCGTGATGGAGTCGAAAACGTCCAAAAAGAAATTTGTGTCACATAAAAGAAAATTTGTATATATCCTAGGAATCTTTGATTCAGTGGAGTAGCGTTAAGCACATGGGAGCGACAATCCAGCCGCACCCATCACCATCCGGCGCTAGCGATGCGAATGCCGGCAGGACAGTTCACAACCGGTCCAAACCATGTCGTTTGGGCCTCTGTCAACACTGTGACAGACCCATGGATGCGAACCGTACCGGCAAGCACACACCGCTGCGAGCGCCACAACCACGCTAAGGAGCTCCATCCCATGAAGGCAGCACGCTTCTACGACCGTAACGACATCCGCATTGAAGACATCCCCGCACCCGAAGCCGCTGCGGGCGAGGTTCTGGTCAAGGTCGCATGGTGCGGTATTTGCGGTACCGACCTGCACGAATACCTGGACGTACCCCATCTTCTGCCCCCAGCACGGTCATCCCCACCCCATTTCTGGTGAGGACTCCCCCGTTACCCTCGGTCACGAATTCTCCGGTGTTGTTGAGGCACTGGGCGAAGGCGTAGACGACCTTGAGGTTGGCGACCACGTTGTTGTCGAGCCCTACATCATTCGTGATGACGTCTACACCGGCCCCGACTCCAAGGACTACCACCTGTCCAAGGACATGAACTTCATCGGCCTGGCAGGTCGCGGTGGCGGTCTGTCCGAGAAGGTTGCCGTCAAGCGCCGCTGGGTTCACAAGATCCCCAACACCATTCCCCTGGACGAGGCTGCACTGATTGAGCCCCTGAGCGTTGGCTACCACGCTGTTGAGCGTGCAGGCGAGTTCGAAGAGGGCGCATTCGCACTGGTGACCGGTGCTGGCCCCATCAGCCTGCTGACCTCCGCAGTTCTGAAGGCTAAGGGCGCTAAGGTCATCATCTCCGAGCTGTCCCCGCTGCGCCGCCAGAAGGCTCTGGACTCCGGTGTTGCTGACTACGCTTTCTCCCCCGCCGAGGTTGACGTCCTGGCTGAGATTCACAAGCTGACCGACGGCCGTGGCACTGACATCGCGTTCGAATGCACCTCCGTTCAGCCCGCACTGGACCTGATCCTGGATGCTCTCAAGCCCACCGGTAAGGTCGTCATCGTCTCCATTTGGGGTAAGCCCGCTTCCCTGGATGTTCAGAAGGTTGTGCTCAAGGAGCTCGATATCCGCGGCACCATCGCATACGTGAACTCCCACCCGGAGACCATCAAGCTCGTTGAGTCCGGCAAGATTGACCTCAAGCCCTTCATCACCGGCAAGATCGCTGTGGAAGACCTGATTGACAAGGGCTTCGACACTCTGATCCACCACAACGAGACCGCTGTGAAGATTCTGGTCACCACCGACCCGGAGCGTCTGGCTGAGTAATCTCTCTGAACGATACTGATTCGTTCAGTTTCAGCTGATGCAGCTGTTCTTCTAGCTTCCTTAGCGTAGCTAGTGTGGGGTGAGGTTCCCTTCAAGGAGCCTCACCCCACTACTTTTTTTTGTGTACTTTTTACTGGGCATACTTTACCGGGCATACAAAAATCCCCGGTTCCGAAGAACCGGGGATTATCTGTGCGCGAGGGGGGACTTGAACCCCCACCCTCTAATACGAGGACTAGCACCTCAAGCTAGCGCGTCTGCCTATTCCGCCACCCGCGCAGGTGACTTTCGAACGTTTTCCTTTTGGTGCCGTTCGAAGCAACACGTAATACTATACGGACTTTCTGAACACTCCGCAAATCGAAAGCATATGTTCTGCATCACATATTAGAGGTTGGTTGGTTCCCCACCCCCGGGTGATCTTCTCGCACCTTGAGTAATATGACCGGCACGCCCATTCGACTGCCATATTTCGGTCATAACGACTAGAATAAAGAGCATGAATAATGAGAACCTCTCCCGCGAAGAAGCCGCAGAACGTTCGGCTCTCATCAGTGTCGACACCTACGACGTGCATGTCGACCTGACTAACGCCAAGGACCCCGAATTCGAGTCCTACCCCACCGTCACCACCGTCCGATTCTCCTGCAACACCCCCGGTGCAGAAACCTTCATCGACTACATCCACCACAGTGTCGACTCCGTTAAGCTCAACGGCACCGAACTGAACCTGGCTGATGTCGTCAACGGCGCACGCATCACCCTGCCCAACCTGCAGCAGAAAACGTACTCACCATCCACGGTCGCTCCTACTACTCCCGCTCCGGCGAAGGTATGCACCGCTACTTCGACCCCTCCGACGGTCGCGTCTACCTGTACACCCAGTACGAGCCCTCCGACTGCCGCCGAGTCTTCCCGAACTTCGAGCAGCCCGACCTGAAGGCAGTCTTCAACTTCCGCATCACCGCGCCCAAGGACTGGGTCGTCAGCTCCAACGGCGTACTCGAAAGCCAGGTCGTAGACCCCACCGACGACTCCATCACCAAGCGAGTCTTCTCCCCCCACCGCAAAGATCTCCACCTACATCACCGCAATCGTTGCCGGCGAATACTTCACCGCAACCACCACCTACAAGCCCAAGAGCAAGGTCAACAGCGGTGACATCCCCCTGGTCGCATACTGCCGCCAGTCCCTCAAGCCGCACTTCGACTACGACCACATCTTCAAGGTCACCGAAAACGGCCTGGACTTCTTCCAGGACCTCTTCGACTACCCCTACCCGTACCCCAAGTACGAGCAGGCATTCGTGCCCGAATACAACATCGGCGCAATGGAGAACCCCGGCCTGGTCACCTTCACCGAAGACTACATCTTCGTCTCCGGCGCAACCGAGGACGACCTCGAAGGTCGCACCAACACCATCTGCCACGAAATGGCACACATGTGGTTTGGCGACCTCGTCACCATGAAGTGGTGGGACGATCTGTGGCTCAAGGAATCCTTCGCAGACTTCATGGGCACCCTCGGCGCTAAGGAAGCCAACAACTTCAACGACGCATGGGTCACCTTCGCGAACAACCGCAAGGCATGGGCATACATGCAGGACCAGCTGCCCACCACCCACCCCATCGTCGCTGACATCCCCCACCTGGAAGCAGCATCGCAAAACTTCGACGGCATCACCTACGCAAAGGGCGCATCCGTGCTCAAGCAGCTGGTCGCCTACGTCGGCTTCGACACCTTCATCGAGGCAGCACGCGTGTACTTCAAGCGCTTCGAGTGGGGCAACACCTCCCTGAACGACTTCCTGCAGGTACTCAACGAGGTGTCCGGCCGTGACATGCAGGCATGGGCTAACGCATGGCTGCAGACCTCCGGCGTGTCCGCACTGGGCACCAAGCGCGTCTACGGCGAAGACGGCCAGCTCACCGACCTGATCCTCACCCAGGAACTGCCCGCACAGCAGCCCGCAGGTCTGGGCCGCCCCCACGTGGCAAAGCTGGAAACCTTTGCTCTGACCGACGGCAAGCTCACCTCCACCGGCCTGCTCTCCCTCGAGTACCCGGCAGAGCCCGTCTCCGAGCACCGCGTGGAACTCACCGAGGAGCAGAAGAAGCTCGTTGGCGAAGCTGACCTGCTCATGCTCAACGCAGAAGACCACACCTACGCCAAGGTCGCCCTGACCGACGAAGACGGCCTGCAGGCAGCTATCGAAGGTGTCTCCACCCTCGAATCCGCACTCTCCCGCGGCCTCATCTGGGGCTCCCTCTGGGAGAACGTGCGCGATGCACGCCTGCCTGTCACCACCTACGTCGACGCAGTCGTACGCAACGTCTCCAAGGAACCGAGCGCATCCCTGCTGGGCACCATGGTCAACAACGCACAGGTCGCTATCGCAACCTTCTCCGCACCCACCGGCCGCGAGCGCCTCTACGACGCTCTCTACGACGCATTCGCAGCCGCACTGGCGCAGGCTAAGCCCGGCTCCGACGAGCAGCTGATTCTGCTGCGCGCCCTGATTTCGGTCTCCACCAACGCGACCAAGGGTGAAGAGCTCTGCCGCGATATTGCCCGCGGTGCTTTCGAAGACACCACCGGCGATATTGCTGACGCAACCGGCATTCCTTACGACCAGAACCTGGGTTGGAGTGCACTGGGTGCGCTCGCAAGTCGCGACCTGGTCACCGTTGAGGATCTGGACCGTGCGGCGAAGTACAGCCCCTCCTCGATTTCTTCGAATGGTTACGCGTACGCGATTGCTGCCCTGCCCTCTGCTGAGCGTAAGGCTGCCGCGTACAAGACCATCATGGAAGACGAGTCGCTATCGAACGACGCTCTGGCTTCGACCATTAACGGTTTTGCTCGCGGTCCGGTTGAGCTGCGTGAGTCCTACTACGACTCCTACTTTGAGGCTCTGCTGCCCATTTGGGCGTCCCGTTCGATTGGTATGGCGACCCGCATTGTGCGTAGCCTGTACCCGAAGGCTCCGTACAACACCGGCTCCACCGAGGGTCTGGGCGTTGAGGGTAACCCCTCCGTTGCGCTGGCTCAGAAGTGGCTGGAGGCGAACCCCGAGGCTCCTTCGGCTCTGCGTCGTCTGGTTCTGGAGGCTCAGGATCACGGCCACCGTTCGATTGTGGCTCAGAAGTTCAACGCCTCCCTGCAGGACTAAGCTACATGGTTTGAGGGCTTGTGGCGGGGTGTGAGCCGGTATCTAGACTAGGTTCCGCTCTCCCCCGCTAGGTTCTCTAGCCTCTTTGAGAGACTGCCGTTCGGCACGCCCCCGGTAACGTACCGGGACGCGCCGGGCGGTGGTCTTTTTCTGGCTCATCTATAGAATTCATAGCGGCGGTATGCCGTCCAAATATTTCCCTCATACAGTGGTTCAGGCGCTGACATACCTGCTTATTGCCGAAGCAGTTTCGCCAGGGCACAAAACTATATGCACCCAGTGCTAAAAGACAGATAAATGTCACCCGTTTTTGTGAGCTGTCCACACTGAAAGCATGAGAGAATAGACTAGGTATCCGCTCGCTTAGACACATCAGAAGGAGTTTTCAGTGGTCGATTACGCACTCGGTGACCGCGGTAGCGTTGACATTGTCACCGATGATTACTACGAAGCAGAAACCCTCCAAATCTTTGAGGAACTGCACATCGACCGTGAACGTATCTGGTACGGTGAAGCGCGCCTCGTTCCCGAACCGGATAACCCCTACGAGCCCAATAGCATTGCCGTCTACATTGACGAATTCAAGGTAGGCCGCATGAGCGCGGCAGACTCCGCCGCGTACTGGGATTCCATTACCCGCGTGGTCGCCTCCGGCTACGAGCCCATCGCGCACCTGCAGCTTTCCGCTGTTGCCGTACGCGCTGACGGCGGCGGCATGCACGTCAAGAGCACCGGCGTGCTCTCCCTGTCCGCACCCGGCTCTCTCTTCCCCCTCAACGACGCACCGACCCGCGCGACCCTGCTGCCCCAGGGTACCGTCGATGAAGGTGCTCGACGAGAAGGAACACTCCGAATACCTGCACAGCATCCTGCCGCCCAGCGGTGAAGGCCGCGTGATCCTGACCCTGGAAGCGAACCAGCTGAAGACCTCCGACGGCCGTTTCGTTGACAGTGTTGAGGTGCGCCACGACCGCAAGCTCGTGAGCCGCCTGAGCACCCAGATGTCTGAGCAGCTGACGCCCGTCATCCGTTACGCTTTTGAGAACGACCGCCTCACCAGCGCGTGGGGTACTATTCGCGGTAACACCCTCGAGCTGTCCCTGACCGTTCAGGCTGCACGACCCGCCGATATTCCGCAGGAATGGTACGAGACCCTGCCCAACAACGTTCCGGCTCTGCTGCCCGTTGGTGAAGAGTACGATGTACCCGCCGCATTCGTACCCACCGAAGGCGAACGCCACTACCTGGAATCCTCCGCACAGCAGGCACCGAAGAGGCGTCGCGGTTTCATGAGCTCCCTGACCGGTGGCTCCTCCGCACCCGAGCCGGCTCGCAGCGAATCCACCGCAGAGAAGCCCGTAGTCGAGTACACCATTGAGGAAGAAGAATACTACGAACCGACCGAACGTGACCGTCTGCTGAACCTAATCAAGGGTGCAGGCCTCGCCGTTCTGGTCGCCGGTCTAATCTCGATGCTGTGGACCCCGATGCTCGGCATCCTCATCGCTATCCTGGGTGGCGCTGTTGCGGCTGTGGCATTCTACTTCGGCCGTCAGCCCTACCACGAAGGCTACGGGGACTACGACGAGTACGAGGAAGAATATGAAGAGACCGACGAGGCTGAAGAAGACTCGAAGGCATAAATTCCTCTGCTACAGGGCGTAAAGATACAACGCAACGATACAAAAGGGGCGGCTACCCCACTATCACGGTGAGGTAGCCGCCCCTTTCGTATGCCCTGTACGCTGCCCCCGAAGCCCCGCGAGAATGCAGAAAAGCCTCGTTAGAACCTGAGGTTAAAACTTGAGGGGGTGAAAGCCTCATCAGCTTTCACCCCCTCAAGGAGTCGGATCTTAGTCCTGGCCGTAAGTCGCCATGAACTGATCCATCGTATCATTCTGCAAAGCATGTGCCAGCTGCGCATTTGCAGCCTGATCTACAAAATGATTGACTGACCATCATAGGACCAACCCGGACCTGCGTTCGGAAGAGTGGTCATACGCATCGTGGTATCACCGCTAGTCAGCACCGGAGCCGCAATCTGAGCAATCTGCGCTGCATTCAGACCCTGGTCCACGCGCATATAGTCGGTCAGAGACTCGATAGAAGACTGGAAAGATGCCACGTTGCTCAACGCGCCCTTCGCCTTCATCGTGTTGTACAGACCGCGCAGGAACGCACGCTGGTTACGGACACGCTGGTAGTCGCCATCAGCGAAAGAGTAACGTTCACGAACAAAGCTCAGAGCGCCACTACCGTTGAGGTGCATCAGACCCGGAAGTAAAAGTCCAGACATTACTGGTGAATGCGAAGGGAACCTGAACGTCCACGCCGCCAATAGCGTTCACGAGAGACTTGAAGCCTTCAAACTCAATCTCAGCCACGTGGTCGATCTTGACGCCCACCAAGTTCTCGATGGTAGCAACCTGCAGGGAAACACCGCCATAGTTCAGTGCTGCGTTCACCTTAGCCGTACCATATCCGGGAATATCAACCCAGGTATCTCGCATAATCGAGATGATGTACACGCCCTTGCCGTCAGCCGGGATGTGCATGAGCATAATGGTGTCTGCACGGGAACCGCTCACCAGAGCTGCATCAGCGCCGGTACGAGTATCGCTACCGAGCAGCAGGATATTCTTGCCGGGGCCCTTGATAACGCCGTAATTATAGCCGTTATCCAGGATACCGTCGCCGTCCTTATCGTGCTCGCTAGCGTTCGCTGCAAGAGCCGCGGCAGCATCGGAGCCGTTAGCGTTAGTGCCGTTCTTGCCAGTATCCGAGTTAGTCACGGTCGGAGCCTTCAGCTCCGTCACATTGAGCTTCTTAGCCTCGCCAAGCTGCTCCTTAATTTTACTGAGGTCTTCATCCACCTTAGTGATGGAGTCGAACTTCTCGGTCTTGCTATCCCAGGTGTGGCCAGCACGCCAGATAAAGAAACCAATACCGAGGGTAATAACCAGCAGAAGAATCAGCAGAATCAGCAGAATACGCTTGACCCATTTCTTCTTCTGCGACGGTTCAGAGTGAGCGTCGCCCATTAAGTTGTCCTTTGTTTGAGGTGGTGATACGCGAGGTGCGCGGCGCATCCAGCGAAGTCTCTAGAGTGCAGAGAGCCGGAAAATAACCCGCCGATATAGGGCGGTGCTGAAGGGCACAGAAAATGCACAGCTCGCAAAATACTTTCCCATTGTAACGCCGTCAGCGAGTCTACGCACCAGTGAACGAAAGGTTTTACATTACAACTTTCCTCACGTTCGCGCGAGCTATTCTGCGATGATTTGCAGAACGCACAATGCCCCGCCTCCCTGAAAACCAAGGAGAACGGGGCATTGATTTCGCTAAAAAGCAAAACCTGGAAAGAAGATTTACTTCTTACCGAAGTTGCCGAAGCGTGCGTTGAAGCGCTCGACGCGACCTGCGGAGTCCATGATGCGCTGCTTACCGGTGTAGAACGGGTGCGACTCGGACGAGATTTCAACCTCGACGATCGGGTACTCGTTGCCGTCTTCCCACTTCTCGGTCTTGTCCGAGGTCATGGTGGAACGGGTCAGGAAGACCTTGCCGGATGCGAGGTCGCGGAACAGAACCAGGTTGTAGTCCGGGTGGATTTCTGCCTTCATTGATTACCTTCTTCTGCTACTGGATTTTGCCAGTAGCCCTTATATAGATGGAGTAGGTTTTTCGATGTGCAGCTATCGAGAAAATCTCAGAGCGCATCACCATTGTGCACGCATAGGGCGCGCACAACCCATTAAGGGTACCACCTTCACGGATTAAATCCCAGTACGTTCCCTCACAGGCACCAACCTAGCTGCCGCAAGGGTACCCGAAGGAGGCGCTCACGCGGACTAAGAATCAGATGAGAACTCAGGTTATGAACGCGGGCGAGTCTCCCAGAACGCCACGGCGCTCGCCGCCGCAACGTTCAAAGAATCCACGCCGTGCGACATCGGAATCATGACCGTATCGTCACACGCTGCCAGGGTGCGCGGCGACAGTCCGTGCCCCTCCGTGCCCAGAATCAGTGCAAGCTTCTCATCCCGGCGAGCAGACAGCTCCTCCAGGGTCAGCGAGTCCTCCTCCAGCGCGAGCGCTGCGCTCTTAAAGCCCAGCTCGTGCAGGGTCTGCAGGTCGGCAGGCCACGACTCCAGACGAGCCCACGGCACCTGAAAAACGGTACCCATCGACACACGAATCGAGCGGCGGTACAGCGGATCAGCGCACCGCGGAGTCACCAGCACAGCATCCACGTTCAACGCGGCAGCCGAACGGAAAATCGCGCCCACATTCGTGTGGTCCACAATATCTTCCAAAATCGCCACGCGAGACGCACCCTGCAACAACTGCTCTAGAGGCTGCGGCGCAGGACGAGCCATCGCTGCCAACGCGCCACGGTGCAGGTGAAAACCGGTTACCTGCTCCAGCTGCTCCTCACTACCCACATACGCGGGAGTGTCAGGATGAGCGCGCAACACATCCGCCAAATCATCAGCCCACTTCTCGCTCATCAGGAAAGAAACGGGCTGATGGTCGGCAGCGAGCGCGCGACGAATCACCTTCGAGGACTCCGCAATGTAGATACCCCACTGCGGTTCCATGGCGCTACGGAGCTTCACATCGGTCAGCTGCGTGTAGTAGCGCAGAGCCTGCTCGGGTGCCTGCGCCAGAGCCGTGACCGACTCGATGGCGTAGACACGCTCGGCACGCTCAGCGATCTGTTCGGCGCTCAGCTGCTTCGGGGCACGACTCATGCGCGCTTGAACGCGGAGTAACGACCCGCGGGGGTCACGGTCAGAGCCAGGTCCATGTCGTAGGTTGCTGCGAGGTTCGCCTCGGTAATGGTGGACAGGATCGGGCCTGCAGCGACCACGCCGCCGTCACGGACCAGCAGGGCGTGGGTGAAGCCAGCCGGGATTTCCTCGAGGTGGTGGGTGATGAGCACGGTAGCCGGTGCGTAGGGGTCAGCGGCAAGCGCGGTCAGACGCTCGACCAGGTCCTCACGACCGGAAATGTCCATGCCTGCGCCGGGCTCGTCCAGCAGCAGCAGTTCGGGGTCGGTCATCAGTGCGCGAGCAATCAGCGCACGCTTGCGCTCGCCGTCGGAGAGGGAGCCGAAGGTGCGGTCAGCGAGGGTGTCGACGCCCCACTCAGCCAGCAGTTCGGTGGCACGCTCGTCGTCCATGACGTCGTATTCTTCCTTCCAACGACCGGACACAGCGTACGCTGCGGTCACGACAACGTCGGAAACCTTCTCGTTGGCGGGAATCTGGGTTGCCGAAGCACCGGAGGACAGACCAATGCGCGGGCGCAGGTCGAACACGTCAACAGCGCCGAGGGTCTCGTCAAGGATTTCAACCTCGCCGCTGGTCGGGTGCAGGCGAGCTGCCGCAATCGAAAGCAGAGTGGACTTACCGGCGCCGTTGGGGCCCAGAACAACCCAGCGTTCACCTTCGTTCACAGTCCAGGAAACGTCGTTGAGAATCTTGCGGCCGCCGCGAATCACGGAGACATTCTGAAGGTTGAGTACGGTGCTCATGGTTCTTCTTCCAGTGAGTTAGATGGATGGGATGCGCCCCCCTACCTCGCAACCTAGCCTGGTTGCCGGTGCAGTGAGCGCATAGTGCGCGGGTACCCCACATTGGGTTCCTCGCGCAAAGAATAAGGGGCTACAGGTGCCGCCACGGAAGGCGTGAGCGCATCCGTAACGGCACCTAAAGCAACAGAGTATTAGTCGATGAAGCCGCGTGCGCCACCGACCAGCTCAACGTGGCCGGTCTCAACGTCTGCGGTGACCATCTTCGCGATTTCCTGCGCGAACTCGTTGACGGTGTAAAGCTTGCCGGCGGTCTCGCGGCGCTGCTCAATAGCGCCGGGGTGCAGGCGGTTCAGCAGGGTTGCGGTGACGGTGCCTTCAATCATGTCAGCGGACACCACGACCAGGGGAGATGCCCTTCTCGGAAAGTGCGGGGATCTCGGCGATCAGCGCGTCTTCGCCTGCGCGCTTGGACTCTGCGACGGGCTTGTACTCGTCCATGGTCTCAACCTCGCGGATGAAGTGTGCCTGGTGGCTGGTCACGAACACGATGCGTGCGCCTTCGGGCATCTTCTCTGCAGCCAGGCGTGCCAGATTCAGCTGTGCATCGCGGTTCAGGCGCATTGCGTAGTCCTCGCCCATGCCGGTCTCCATGCCGCCCGAAGCGTTCAGAATCAGGTAGTCCAGGGAACCGAAGGTCTCCACCGCGGTGTTGACGAGGTTCTGCAGTCCTCGCTGTTGGTCACGTCAGCCTGCACTGCGATTGCCTTGCCGCCAGCCTCTTCAATAGCCTTGACAATCTTGTTTGCGCGCGGTGCCTTGGAACGGTAGTTCACCACAATGTTCGCGCCCTCAGCAGCGAGAATCTGTGCGGTGTCTGCGCCAACGCCGCGGGAGGAGCCGGTAATGATGATGGTCTTGCCGGTCAGCTGTGCCATAGTTTTATGTCCTTAAGTCTAGAAAGGGTGCGCCCACGCTCGGGCGCTTCATGCAGTCCGTACGGGGTGGAGTTAGTGACCCATGCCCAGGCCGCCATCAACGGGGATGACAGCGCCAGAAATGTAGCTAGCCTCATCAGATGCGAGCCAGCGAATCACGCGAGCGACCTCTTCCGCCTCCGCGAAACGACCAGCGGGGATGGACGCCAGGTAGTTCTTCTTGGTCTCTTCGGGCAGAACCTCGGTCATTGCGGTGTTAATGAAGCCCGGTGCCACCACGTTAGCGGTGATGTTACGGCCGCCCAGCTCACGGGTGATGGAGCGTGCCATACCGACCAGTGCAGCCTTAGATGCGGAGTAGTTGACCTGGCCGGGGGAACCGTACAGACCCACCACGGAGGAAACCAGGATGATGCGGCCGCGCTTGAGCTTCAGCATGCCCTTGATAGCGCGCTGAACCACGCGGAAGGAACCGGTCAGGTTGGTGTCGACAACATCGGTGAAGTCGGATTCCTTCATACGCATCAGCAGCATATCGCGGGTGATACCTGCGTTGGCGACCAGCACCTCCACGGGGCCGAATTCTGCTTCAATTTCCTTGAAAGCTTCGTTAATGCTGTCGGCATCGCGTACATCTGCCTTGACGGCGAAAAATTCTTCGGGGGCTTCACCGCTGCGGTAGGTGATGCAGACGTTGTGGCCTGCTGCCTGGAATTCCTTGGCAATTTCGTAGCCGATGCCTCGGTTGCCGCCGGTGACCAGCACGGTCTTGGGAGTGTTCTCGCTCATGAGCTTCCTTGATGAGTCGACCCCTCGCAATCGGAGCCGATGCAGCAGCTCCGCGGTCGGGGTGTGGACGGATGGACAGTCGAACCTTATTTTACCGCGTTTTAGGGTGATGGTGCCGCAGGCTACACTCCGCTTTTGAACACTGAACGCCTACTCCCCTTCTTTTACATGCCTCATCGGGCGCGTACACTAGCTGAAGCGGAACAGCCCGCACCCCTTTCTGCGGGGTTGCGCGGGCACGGAATAACACCGCACGTCGAGGCGCAATAGTAAGGATAAGAAGACATGGATCTGCTCGGTTCACTTTCTCAGGATGCACAGCCCGAGTACGCCAAGTGCTCCCGCAAGGGCTGCCAGCAGGCGGCAGAATTTCAGCTGCTCTGGAACAACCCGAAGGTGCACACTCCCGAGCGCCGCAAGATTTGGTTAGCGTGCTCCGAGCACGTGGGCTGGCTGGAGAATTACCTGCGCGAGCGTGAGTTCTGGAAGCAGACTCTTCCGTTTGAGGGGTAGTGCCATCGAGAGGTGATGCCGCGTGAGGTGGCGCCGCTTGAGTGATAACCCCGCTTATCGAAAGTAGTTTCGATATATGCTATATTTGTTCTAATTAGTTCGGGTGAACATCCCGGCATGCCGGGCAACCACGCTCGCAGGGCAATCACACTCGCTGAGCAATCGCATTCAAGGAGGCACCTCCCCATGATGGGCTATTCGCATACTGTCAGCGCCGCAGCTGGCTGGCTAGTGCTCGTCGAGACGGGAGTGGTGCAGGTTCCCGATACCCCCACCCTCATCGTGACCACCCTGGCGTGCGCCGGTGCGGGCATGCTACCGGATATTGACCACCACAACGGCAGTATCGCCAACTCCATCCCGCCCATTTCACGCTGGGTAGCACGTATTGTCGGGGCGGTCAGCGGCGGACACCGCAAGGGAACGCACTCCATTTTGGGTCTGATAGCTTTCTGGGCGGTTGCCTATTTCAGTGCCAACCTGAGCTACAACGGAATCCCCTGGGCTTCACTGCTTCTTGCCGCATTCTCGGGCGGTCTAGCCTTGCGCGTGCTCGGCGCACCGGGTGGATGGATCGGTGCCGTTGCCCTTGGATACGCAGCCTATACAACCGATTCGCTGGCGCTGCTCCCCTGGGCTATTTCAGTTGGCGCCACCATTCACCTGATTGGCGACCTGCTGACAACCCGCGGCCTGCTGCCCCTCTACCCCATTGTCATCAAGCCCCTGGTGGCATCCCCCCTATGGAAAAAGAGCGGCTACATGGCGCTGCCACTCCTGGGTGATGCCGGCAGCGTACGCGAGAAGGCACTCGTTCTAGCACTGACCGGGTACATCGCCTGGTACGCGGCAGCCATGATGGGCTTTACCGAATACCCCCTACAAATGTTCGGACTGGGTATTCACGCCGCATAACTAAATTCTCACTGAGGACAGCAAAGCGCCCCGTCACTTCCCTATGGAAGCGGCGGGGCGCTTTTTTTCTAATCCTTATCCCGACCTATCGGGGTGAGAGATTAAGCGTCCTGGATGGGCCAGAAGACGTCAACCTCAACGTTCTCTTCACCGGAGGTGGGGTACTTCTCGAACTCAGTGTTGTGCATTGGTAGTTCTCCTTCGTGAGCGGGCGGGAATCTCTTCTCCCCCGCGTTAGCTCACCATCGGTAGTGAGCCCTAATGTTTCGCGTTTGCGTCCTCGCAATGGCGGGAACAGTTACAAGTCTACGCCCCATGTATGTTGTGTTTCTACCATTTTTCCCACAATGTATGTAGAGACACATGAAAAATTCGAAAAGCCCACACAGACCCCCTGAAATATCGCCTGAGAGCTTTTCTTTCCCGCAGAAAAACCCACAAGGCAACATTATTTCCCGTCAAATACGCCGCAAGTTTGGTGTGTCAGAACCCACAAGTCACAGGCACGGGAACGCAATAACAGCACACACGCTCAGAAAACAATACAACCCCACGGGTCAGGTCACATTTTTCCGCACTATTCACGAGAAAAATACCGACAATATCTCCGCAACACATTTTCAGAACACAAAAAAATACGCCCCAGACAATAAAACAACGCGCAATACACGTAAAGAGGCCCCGGCACCACACGGTACCGGGGCCTCCCCGTACTCTTATGTCAGCGGATCACGCTTTAAGCCAGCGAAATTAGATCCTGGTAATCCTTCGACCACAGTCCTCCACCGCATCCGGCAGAAGTAGCACGCGCTCAGGATCCAGCGCCTCCACGGCACCCTCATCGTGAGAAACCATCACGATAGCGCCCTGGTACGCCTTCAACGCGTTCAGAATCTCCTCACGCGAGGCGGGGTCCAGGTTGTTGGTCGGCTCATCGAGCAGTAGCACATTCGCGCTCGACGCCACCAGGGTCGCCAGGGACAGACGGGTCTTCTCACCGCCGGAAAGCACACCGGCAGGCTTATCCACATCATCGCCGGAGAACAGGAACGAACCCAGAATCGTGCGCACGCGGGTGTCATCCAGATCCGGCGCGGCAGACTTCATGTTCTCAAAGACAGTGCGGTCACCATCAAGAATTTCGTGTTCCTGCGCAAAATAGCCCAGCTTCGCGCCGTGACCGTACACGACCTCACCCGTATCAGGCTTGGTGGAACCAGCCAGCATGCGCAGCAGAGTGGTCTTACCGGCACCGTTCAGGCCCAGCACCACCACGCGCGAACCGCGGTCAATCGCCAAATCAACGTCCGTGAAAATCTCCAGAGAACCATAGGACTTCGACAGGCCCTGGGCAGAGAGCGGAGTCTTACCGCACGGCGCCGGATCCGGGAAGCGAATCGCCGCGACCTTATCGCTCTGGCGCTCATCCTCCAGGCCGCGCAGAAGCTTCTCAGCACGCTTAATCATCTGCTGAGCAGCAACAGCCTTCGTCGCCTTCGCGCGCATCTTATTCGCCTGCTCCATCAGAGCATTCGCCTTCTTCTGCGCATTCGCACGCTCACGCTTGCGGCGGTGCTCATCCTGCTCACGCTGAGTCAGGTAGTTCTTCCAACCCATGTTGTACTGGTCAATCACGCAGCGGTTCGCGTCCAGGTAGAAGACGCGGTTGACGACCAGCTCTATGAGGTCGACGTCGTGGCTAATAACCATCAGGCCGCCCGAGAAGTTCTTCAAGAAGTCGCGCAGCCACAGAATCGAGTCGGCATCCAGGTGGTTGGTCGGCTCATCCAGCAGCATGGTGTCTGCATTGGAGAAGAGAATACGCGCCAGCTCCACGCGGCGACGCTGACCACCCGACAGAGTAGACAGCGGCTGGGCGAGCACACGCTCCGGCAGGTCCAGGTTGGGAGGTGATGACCGCCGTCTCCGACTCAGCCGCGTAGCCGCCGCCGGCAATGAACTCAGCCTCAAGACGGTCGTAGCGGCGCATACCCTTAGCGCGCACCGCCGGGTCCTCACTCGCCATATCGTCCTGCGCCTGACGCATCTTGCGCGCCACACCATCCAGGCCACGCGCCGAAAGGATACGGTCACGCGCCAGCTGGCTCATGTCATCCACCTTCGGGTCCTGCGGAAGGTAGCCGATAGTGCCGCTGCGGGTGACCGTGCCGTCAGCGGGCAGGGTCAGACCGGCAAGCACCTTAGTCATAGTGGTCTTACCGGCACCGTTGCGGCCCACCAGACCGATCTTGTCGCCCTTATCGATGCGGAAGGTGACCTCTTCCATGAGCAGGCGCGCGCCTGCACGCAATTCGAGGTTCTGTACAGCAATCATGGGTGCCTTTCCGGATGGCGGTCTGGTGTGTGGGTTGATAGTGCTCGGTAGGCGGGATTCGCCGGGCTAGAGGCGGCGAGCGCGCAGAGCACCTCATCAATTTTAGTGCAGGCGTGCCGAGTGCGCATGTGGGGCACCTTTTGTTTTTGTGGTGTGCGGTGTACTATACATACCGGACACCACTCATAGAACATTGTTCAAAACTGGGTTGTGACAAGCAGTCAACCACCGCCACCCTCAACTCTGTAGAAAAATCTGCAGAGCAATACGCATCAAAGGAGTACCACCCCAATGACCGATTCCGTGCGCGAATCAGCCCAGGAACCCCAGGCAACTCAGGCACCGCGCCGTAACGTAGCGGCAAAGACCTCCCTCGCCACCGACCTCTCCCTCATCGCAGTGTTCGCGGGCTTCATCGCCGCGCTCGCCATCATGCCCGCCGTCAGCTTGGGCGGCGTTGCGGTTCCCTTCACCTTCCAGACCCTCGGCATTTACATCACCGCACAGGTGCTCGGCGGCAAGCGTGCCACCGCCTCCGTGGCGCTGTACCTGCTGGTTGGTTTTGCTGGCCTGCCCATCTTCGCTAAGGGCGGCGCCGGTTTGGTACGCTCGCCTCCCCGAGTGCCGGCTACCTGCTCGGCTTCCTGCCCTTCGCCGCTATTGCCGGTACCCTCGCCTACCTGTTCACCCGCAACACCCGTTCGATTGGTGCGACCTTCCTTATGGCTCTGGTCGCGAACTTCTGCGGTTTTGTGGTTCTGACCGCCTGCGGTATCGCCGGTATGATGGTGAACGCCCACATGACTTTTAACGCCGCGTTCAGCGCGGCAATGGTATTCGTTCCCTGGGATCTGGTGAAGTCCACAATCGCGGTTCTGGTTGGTTTGTCGGTACGCCGCGCCTTCCCGTCCCTGGCTTCTGCCCAGCGTTAAAAGCACACGATGTGCCACACGAGAGGATAGCTATGTTTTTTCGCCGCTCCACGCGCCAGCCTGCACCGCAACAGGTGCAAGGCGAGCAGGCGGTGAGCGCCTCTACCAGCATGCCCGCCCTTGAGCTTGAATCGGTGAGTGTTTTCACTGAGCTGCCCGAAGGCGGGCATCGCCGTATCCTCAAGGATGTGAGCCTGCGGTTCACGGCGAAGCGCACCGCGGTGCTGGGTCTGAACGGTAGCGGCAAGTCCACCCTACTGGGGCTTTTCAATGGGCTCACCCACCCGGATGAAGGTATTGTGCGCGTGAACGGTGTCGACACACTGGAGGCACCGAGCCGCGGCTCGACGGGCGCTCGCGGTCATTCGCAGGGCGCTTTTGAGGGTGTGGGCATGCTCTTCGCCCAGCCGGAGGCGCAGCTGATTATGCCCACCGTTGCCGAAGATATTGACCTGAGTCTGCGCCGTGCCGCCGCCATTGAAGGTAGTGCCCTCAGCGGTGGGCAGCGCCGCGAACGGATTCGTGAACTGCTCCGCGAGCGCGGCCTCGAACGCCTGGAGGACCAGAGCGTTTTCACCCTCTCAGGAGGCGAAAAGCAGCTGGTTGCTCTCACCAGCGTGCTGGCGGCGCGCCCGCAGATTCTTCTGCTCGATGAGCCGACCACCCTGCTGGATTTGCGCAATCGCGCGCGGCTACTCAAGCATTTGGAGTCGCTGGATCAGATGCTGGTGCTCAGCACGCACGACCTGGATTTGGCGGCGTCCTGCGATGAAGCCGTCATTATTCATGACGGCCGTTTGCTCGCTCAGGGGGATGCGGCACAGCTGGTGCAGCAGTACCGTACGTGGTGTGCCGAGGGGTTCCCCAACGAGGGTGCGACCGAAGGTCTGGATTCGGCAGGAGGCGCGCATGGGCGCTAACACGCCGCGCGTGAATCCTCGCCCCGCCGGCCAGGGCTCGGATTTCAATCCCGGTACTCTGCTGGTGGGTTTCTACCAGCCGTTGAACACGCCGGTGCATCGGGCGCCGCTATGGCTCAAGGGCACGCTCTTCTTTGGGCTGTTCCTGCTGTTGGCGGTAACCGGCTGGCAGGTGGCGCTGGTTGCGCTGGTTGCGTCCACGCTGTGCGCTCTATGGGCTGGTGTGCCTGCCTCCCAGCTGTGGCTGGTGGTTCGCACGCTGTCTCTGCTGCTGCTGATTATGGTCGCCTATTACGTGTTTACGGGGCAGTACGCCTCCGGCGCGGATGCTATCGCGACCATGCTGACGGCTTTTTATGCGTCCCGCGCTCTGCTGGTGAGCACTCCCCTGCCGGTTCTGATTGACGGCTTTGTGAGGCTGTGTTCGCCGCTACGTTTCGTTGGTCTTTCCCCAGAGCGTCTGGGTCTGCTGATTGCGTTGATGATCCGGTCAATTCCGGCGCTCATGGACCGTTGGGGTGCGTTGCGCAGGGCGGCGGTGGCGCGTAACCTGCCCAAGCGCATGTATTGGCGGCTGCTGATTCCGTGGGTGGTGCAGGCGGTTGATTACGCGACGGCGACCGCTCGTGCTTTGCGGGCGCGGCACGTGGACGAGCTGAACTAGCGCAGATACGCGAGAGGGGCGGGGTGAACCGTGTAGGTTCATCCCGCCCCTTCGCTTTAACTCGCCTAGCTAGGCTGGTTTAGGGCGTTTCAATGAGGAGCACCGCCGGGAGCTGCTCCCACCACAGGTACCAGTCGTGCTGACCGTAGAGCGCCTCCACGAGCTTGTCGAAGCCGCGGTAGACACGCACCGGCATCGCCGAGGAAACCATCGTGTGCTCGACCGCCAGGATTTCGGCGTCGCGGCGGGTTGTGACCGGCACCGGCGTGTAGAACTCGATAAAGTCTGAGGCGATAACAGCCGGGTAGGCGTCGTCGCGTTCAAACCAGTAGCGGGCAATGGACAGCATCGCCTCGGGGCTGGGACTGGAATCCCACCCGCCAAAGGGCAGGTAGGCGAACACCCCGGATGCGTCCCGCAGCGGCAGGTCCATGATGAGCAGTTCCGCGGCGCTGTCAATGTCGGTGGCCTTAACCTTCTCATTGATGATGCCGGCGGTCAGTTCGAAGGGGTACTCCGCTTTCAGGGGCGTGCCAATATCGTCTTCGCCGAGTTCGCCGTTCTCCATGAGGCGGCGGTAGGTCTGCAGGTAGGTGCTCTCGTTCAGGTGCCGGAACGCCTCGTGCGCGGCGACTTCTACACCGACTTGATCCAGGTAACGATGCTGGTCGGTGATGAGCTCGTGTGCGTACCGCTTGACGGTGTCGGCGGTGATGTCCTGTACTGGGGTTGAGGTACGTAGGGAGACGTTATTCTCAATGGTTCCGAGCAGGGTCGGGTCGAGGGCAACCACGATGGGGGTTGTTCCCCGGTTCTTGCCCTCGTAGAGGTGTTCGAGGTATCGCCGGTTAAGTTCGGCTCGTGGGGCGCCGTGGCGGATTCGCTCGTGTGGGTAGGGATACAAAGCGACGAAGCGCTCGTAGAGCTCTGCCATGGTGTTCTCCGATGTTTGGTTGCCCCCAGTTTATCGCGTATTTTCGCACAAAAATCCGGGTTTTTGGATGTTTTAGCAGGGCACGGAGGGCGTGTAATTTTTTCGTTTGATGAGTGTGTATCGGTGTGTGCTAAACACGCTTAAACTGCCTTTGTGTTGGGCGGTTTGAGCACCTGTTTTCGCCAGAAAAAGTTAGAAATTTTTTTTTGCCACCATATGAGATTTTGGGCGAGTTACACCGGGCGGCGCCAAAGGGTGCGGCAGACACTTTCGCGGTGGTGCGGGGCGCCTCCTGCGGGTCGGTATCCGCTGCAGAACTCTGGTAGAACAGGCACCAAGTTTATGATTTGCAGACATAAAGCACCCTATTTTCTTCTTCGGCGCGTCATATTTGACGTATTAAGGGTGTTTCGGGCGAGTTCCGCCACCGCAGCCCCACAGCTGGCGTAGAGTGTTGGTACCAGCTACCACCCGTGCCGCGTTGGTGCGGAAAACGTCGCTGAGACCATCAACTCGCAGGAGTTCAAACCAACGGAGGTTCTCATGTCGAATAACTACTACAAAGAGATGGTTCGCCTGGCAGACAGCATCGCTGATAAGGCGCATGAGGGGCAGACTGACCGTAACGGCTGGCCCTACATCTCCCACCCTCGCCGTGTGGCTCTTGGGGTACGTAAGCTTGCGTGTGAGTTGGCTGCCGCGACTCACCCTGATATTTCTTGGAGGAGCTGAAGGCTGAAGCGCAGATCGTGGCGCTGCTGCATGACACGGTGGAGGATACCGGCGTTTCCCTCGCATATCTGGCTCGTCACTTCTCGGCGCGTATTGTGGATGCGATTGAGGCCTTGACCCGCCGCCCGGGTGAGTCGCGTGAGTCGTATCTGAGCCGGGTGCGTGTGAATGATTTGGCTCGTCTGGTGAAGCTTGCCGATATTGCGGATAATACTGACCCGCAGCGTTTGGCACTTCTGGAGGAACCGACTCGTACCTGCCTCATGATCAAGTATGAGCACTCGCTGAAGCTGCTGCACCTGAACGACTAGGTAGGCGCAAAACCCAGAAGACACAAAAATACCCGCCCGGTGCCGAAGGCATACACCTTCGGCACCGGGCGGGTACCTTATCTGCGAGTCAGGAGCTTAGATGTTGAAGCCCAGCGCGCGCATCATATCGCGGCCGTCCTCAGTAATACGCTCCGGGCCCCACGGCGGCATCCAAACCCAGTTCACACGCCAAGAATCAACCAGGTTATCCAGGTTGCTCTGAACCTGCTCCTCAATAACCTCCTGCAGCGGGCACGCCGCAGTGGTCAGAGTCAGGTCCAGAATGAGGGTTCCATCCTCATCCCAGCGCAGACCGTAGAGCAGACCGAGGTCAACAATATTGACGCCGAGCTCCGGGTCAATGACCTCCTTGAGGGCTTCCTCAATCTCTTCCTGAGGAACACGACCCTGCACAGTCTCAGTCATAGTTCTATCTTTCTGTCAGAATCCGGTCAGGGAAGAAGCTTACTTCTTACCTACGTAAGCTACGTAGCCCTCTTCTTCCAGGCGGTCAGCCAGCTCGGGGCCGCCCTGGTCAACCATCTTGCCGTCCACGAACACGTGCACGAACTGCGGCTTGATGTAGCGCAGGATGCGGGTGTAGTGGGTAATCAGCATGACGCCCATGTCGTTCTCGTCGTGCGCACGGTTAACGCCCTCAGACACGATCTTCAGTGCGTCAACGTCCAGACCGGAGTCGGTCTCGTCCAGGATGCCGAACTTGGGCTTGAGCAGCTCCAGCTGAAGGATCTCGTGGCGCTTCTTCTCACCACCGGAGAAGCCCTCGTTCACGTTACGTGCGATGAACGCGGGGTCAATCTCCAGGTTCTTCATGGCTTCCTTAACGTCCTTAGTCCAGGTACGCAGGGAGGGAGCCTTGCCGTCCACAGCGGTCTTAGCGGAACGCAGGAAGTTGAGACATGGTCACGCCGGGGATCTCAACCGGGTACTGCACTAGCCAGGAACAGGCCCGCGCGTGCACGCTCGTCCACGCTCATCTCGGTGATGTCCTCACCATCGAGCAGGATCTGACCGGAATCAACCTGGTACTTGGGGTGGTAGCAATGGTGGAAGCCAGAGTGGACTTACCGGAACCGTTCAGGTCCATGATTGCGTGAATCTCGCCCGAGTTGATGGTCAGGTTAACGCCCTTCAGGATGGGCTTGGTGGTTTCGTCGTCGAGGATAACCGAGACGTGAAGGTCCTTGATTTCAAGAGTAGACATTGATTTCTCCTGGTAAAGCTTTAGTTGTTGCTGAGGGCGAGCTCTGCCTCAGCGTACTCGGTGAGCTGCTCTTCAAGTTCGGGAACACGAATCTGCTGAATGATCTCATTCAGGAAGCCGCGCACGACCAGACGGCGTGCCTCAGCCTCCGGAATACCGCGAGCCTGCAGGTACCACAGGTGCTGCTCATCGAGCTGGTACGGTGGTGGATGCGTAGTGGCGCCCCTCAATCAGGTACGGTCTCAATCTCCAGGTTCGGCACGGAGTCGGCTCGGTACAACTTCCAGCAGCAGGTTACGGTTCAGCTCGTAGGTGTCGGTGCCTTCTGCATCCTTACCAATCAGAACGTCACCAACCCATACGGAGTGCGCACCCTTACCCTGCAGCGCGCCCTTGTAGGTCACGCGGGACTTGCAGTTGGGTACGGAGTGGTCCACGAACAGGCGGGACTCAATGTGCTGACCTGCGTCTACGAAGTACAGGCCGTACATTTCAGTCTCAGCGCCGGGAGCGGTGAACTTGGTGGAGGGGGTCACGCGCACCAGGTCGCCGCCGAGGGACACCACAACGTGCTTGAAGCGTGCGTTGCGGCCCAGCTTAGCGTACTGTGCGGAGGCGTGGATTGCGTCGTCAGCCCACTGCTGGACGGACACGACGTTCAGCTCAGCCTCGTCGTTCACCACGAACTCAATGTTCTGGCCCAGTACGGTGGAGCCGGTGTGGCGGATGACCACGACAGCCTTCGAGAAGGGCTTAGCCTCAATCACGATGTGCTGTGCGGCAGCTTCGTTACCGGTGCCGGTGATGTCGATTTCCACGTGCTCAGACAGCTCAGCCTCGGCGGGGATGGTCACCACGGTTGCCTCGGTGAAGCTGGACCATGCGTTAGCTGCCACGCGGTCCTCAGGGATACCTGCGGAGCCGATGCGTGCATCCTCGCGGGAGACGGTCTCAACCTGAACCTGCTCGGGTGCAGTGATCTTCGGTGCCGGTGCGGTGCCGGTCAGCTTCTCCAGGTGCAGGCCGCCCAGACGCTTCAGCGGGGTGAAGCGCCAGTCCTCTTCACGACCGGTCAGGGGTGCGAAGTCTTCCACGTTGTAGGAGGTCTTACGCTCTGCACGGGATGCTTCGAGTACCTTCTGGACGTTGTTCGGGTTGGAGCCCTGGTGGTGTGCCTCGGTGGCGCGCATCAGGGTGTCATCGTGGGCGAACTCGGTGGCGAGCTTCTCGCCCTCCTGGTCCATGCCGGGGATGATCGGGGAGTGGTAACCCAGGGTTTCTTCGTTGGTCGGCATTAGCCCACAGATCCTTCCATCTGAAGTTCGATCAGGCGGTTCAGTTCGAGTGCGTACTCCATCGGCAGCTCACGGGCGATAGGCTCAACGAAGCCGCGGACAATCATCGCCATTGCTTCTTCTTCGCTCAGGCCGCGCTGCATCAGGTAGAACAGCTGGTCCTCGGAGACGCGGGAAACGGTCGCCTCGTGGCCCATGGTCACATCGTCCTCGCGGACATCCACGTAGGGGTAGGTGTCGGAGCGGGAGATGGTGTCCACCAGCAGTGCGTCACAGACCACGGAGGACTTGGAGTGCTTAGCGCCCTCACGCACCTGAACCAGGCCACGGTATGCGCTGCGACCGCCGTTACGTGCCACGGACTTGGACACAATGGTCGAGGAGGTGTTCGGTGCAATGTGAACCATCTTCGAACCGGTGTCCTGGTGCTGACCCTCACCCGCGAATGCGATGGACAGGGTCTCACCCTTAGCGTGCTCGCCGACCATGTAAACAGCCGGGTACTTCTGGGTGACCTTCGAACCGATATTGCCGTCCACCCATTCCATGGTGGCGCCCTCGTGCGCAACCGCGCGCTTGGTCACCAGGTTGTAGACGTTGTTCGACCAGTTCTGGATGGTGGTGTAGCGAACGCGTGCGTTCTTCTTCAGCACAATCTCAACCACTGCGGAGTGCAGGGAGTCGGACTTGTAGATGGGGGCGGTGCAACCCTCAATGTAGTGAACGTAGGAGTCTTCGTCCGCAATAATCAGGGTGCGTTCGAACTGGCCCATGTTCTCGGTGTTAATGCGGAAGTACGCCTGCAGCGGAATCTCCACGTGAACTCCCGGGGGGAACGTACACGAAGGAGCCACCGGACCATACGGCGGTGTTCAGCGCGGAGAACTTGTTGTCACCAATCGGGATGATGGAGCCGAAGTATTCCTTGAACAGTTCGGGGTATTCGCGCAGACCGGTGTCGGTATCGACGAAGATCACGCCCTGCTTCTCCAGGTCCTCACGGATCTGGTGGTACACGACCTCAGACTCGTACTGTGCCGCCACACCCGCGACCAGCGAGTTACGCTCCGCCTCGGGAATGCCCAGACGCTCGTAGGTGGTGCGGATGTCCTCGGGCAGTTCCTCCCAAGAAGCCGCCTGACCCTCGGTCGAGCGCACGAAGTACTTGATGTTGTCGAAGTCGATTTCGGAAAGATCCGCACCCCAGGTGGGCATGGGCTTACGCTCGAAGAACTTCAGCGCCTTCAGACGCATGTCCAGCATCCACTGGGGTTCGTTCTTCTTCGCAGAGATGTCGCGCACGACGTTCTCGTCCAGGCCGCGCTTTGCTACCTGGCCTGCTTCGTCGGAGTCTGCCCAACCGTACTCGTAGTTGCCAATGCCCTCGAGTTCGGGGTTCATCTCCAGGATCTCTGAAATGACGGTGTCGTTGGCGTTCTGCCCAACTTTCTCAGTCATTACGGCCTTTCTTCGATGGTTATTACATTTCTCGCCGCCACCTGCCGGTTGCAGGCGCGGTAGTTTAGGGGGCTGTTGCCGCGCTCGACCACGGCGTTTAACGCAGCGTGGGGTGGGCGGGTTCCAGCGTGCGGGTCGCACCCTTGAGGGGTTCATTGGGGTGCGCCGCGAGGTACTGCGGTAAGCGTTACGCGGAAGGTTTCTCTAGGAATAGGTTTCTCTAGGATTCTTCTGCGTTCTTCTCACCCTCGGCGGTGACGCGGTTCAGGGGCACGTGCGTGGTACACACGTGAGCGCCCGATGCCATGGTTGAAAGCCTACGGACATCAACGCCGAGCAGGTCAGAAATAATCCCGGTTTCCTGCTCGCAGAACACTTGGAAGTCTCCAGCGAGGTCGCGTACCGGGCAGTGACCCTGACAGAGCTGAATACTTGCCAGAAAATGCTCGGGAACAGTTCGTCCTGCAGGAGGCGCGGTGACCTGAGCGGTCGCCACGAAACCGTCCTTACTCATTGCCTCTGCGAGCGCCTGCGCTCTGGCTGCCACATCGTCACCGGCGGCTTCTACGACGGGTCGGTAGCGGGCTTCCATTTCTGCGGCGCGGGCGGAGGCGAAAGCTTCGAGGGCTTCCTGACCAACCGTGTCGCGGAGCATTTGCAGGGCTTCGCGGGCGATAAGGAGGTAATCGTTGCCGAGGCGTTCGTGGCCCTGGGGGGCGATCACGTAGCGGCGGGCGGGTCGTCCAGCTCCGGCGCCGTGCTTTTTGATGGGCGCGACCTCAATCATGTTGTTGGATTCGAGGGCGTCGAGGTGGCGGCGTACCGCTGCGGGAGTGAGGCTGAGGAGCTCACCGAGGGTTGCTGCGGATACGGGGCCATTGTTGAGGACTTCGCGCAGGACGCGGTCCCTGGTGCGTTCTTCTGCCTCGGCTTTGCGCTTGGATGTGCGTGCCGCGGAGGACTTTGTACTGGAAGCACCAGTAGAGCCCGAGGCGGCGGTTCGGGTGCCGTTTCGGGTCTGCGCCTCGTTCGTTGAGGCGCGCTGAGGGGTCTTATTCACGGAATACACAAATAAAGTATGTCCTAATTAGTTTTTCTTTGGCTAGTTAGGTACCCCTACTTGCTAACTTTTCTACCTTAAAGTGAACTTTTGAGTCGTAACGGGCGTGCTTTGAACGTGAGTTAGGGCATAAGATGAAGGGGGACACACGCTCCTTCATCGCAAAAATCGAAAGTGACTGTCTATGGAGACCACCACCGCGGGCCAGCAGGACCACCCTGGGCGTGCATCCGCCGTACCAACGGCACACACTGAGCACCACACGGAGCCCAGCGCCTCACCCACCGCACGACGACGCATCGTCGCCGAAGAATCGGCGCTCAGCATTAAAGACCTCATCAAAGAGTTCAAACCCTCACGCGCCTTCCGCACCAAATACCCCGAACGGCTCACCGCCAGCGGGCTCTACCGCGCCGTCAACAAGGTCAACCTGCGCGTCTTCCCCGGTGAAGTGGTCGTCCTCCTCGGAGCCAACGGTGCCGGCAAAACCACGACCCTCGCCTGCGCCCAGGGCCTACTCAAACCCACCCGCGGTACCGTGCGCCTCCTTGGTGAAAACCCGCTGCAGGCGGACCCGGAGCTGCGCGCCAAGGTCGGCATTATGCTCCAGGACGGCGGCCTGCCCAACGCCATGCACCCCATTCCGCTACTCGAGCACATCTCGACCATGTACACCGACCCGTACCCGGTCGAAGAGCTTGCAGAACGCCTCGGCATTGATGCTTTCAACGGCACCACGATTCGCCGCCTCTCGGGTGGTCAGAAGCAGCGCGTCTCCCTCGCCGCCGCCCTCATCGGCCGCCCGGACGTGCTCTTCCTCGACGAGCCCTCCGCGGGCCTGGACCCGCAATCCCGCAACGTCGTCTTCGACATCATTCGTGAACAGCGTGAACTTGGCACCGCAATCGTGCTCACCACGCACCTGATTGATGACGCGCAGAAGCTCGCCGATTACGTCTACATCATTGAAAACGGCGCCACGGTTCAGGAAGGTACCGTCTCCGAGCTCATCGCCAGCGACGGCACGAACCGCCTGCAGTACACACTGGATGCACCCACCCCCACCCGTGAGCAACTGCTGCCCGCACATCTGCGTGCCGGTGTGGAGCTCATCGAGAAGGTGCCCTACACCCCGGCTCGTGACGGCGCACCCTCCGTGCCCGGCGCGTATGAGCTGGTCGGCGCACTACGCCCCGAGCACCTGGCGGCGTTCACCTCGGCGCTCGCCGAACGTTACCTCATGCCGATTTCTCTCACCATGGAACCGAAGACTCTTGAGGATGTCTTCCTCGACATTTCAGGACGTGATATCCGATGAGCAACACCGCACGCACTAACAACAACTGGGCTGGAGAAAACCAAGTAGAAGAAAAGCCTGCAGAAGAGAACCGAGTAGAAGAGAACCGAGCGGAAGGGAACCGAATGGAAAAAAACACCCCGTAGACACCCGTCCCAAGGTCTCTTCTATTGACGAAGATGAGGAGTACATTCCCCCGCGCGCGAACTACCCGCTCGTGCGCGTCATTGAGCAGGGCCGCTACGAGACCATGGCGATGCTCCGCAACGGCGAGCAGCTGATGCTCAACATTATTTTTCCCGTCATGGCGCTCATTGCGTTGCGGTTCACCGGTCTGATTGATGAGTACGCAAACTCAGTCGGTGTATCCCGCATGGATGCGGCGGTCCCCGGCGTTCTGGCGCTCTGCGTGATTTCTACGGCGCTGTCCGGTCAGGGCATTGCCACCGGTTTTGATCGCCGCTACGGCGTGCTGCGATTCCTTGCGACCACTCCCCTGGGCCGTAACGGTCTAATCATGGGCAAGTGCATTGCGGTGCTGGTGGTCGTGGCGATTCAGTTCACGCTGGTTGCGGTGCTCGGCTACGGTCTGGGCTGGCGCCCGGACGCTATCGCCGTCTCTCGCTCCATCATCACGATGCTCATGGGTGCCGGCGCGTTTACAGCACTAGGCCTACTCATTGCAGGCACGGTGCGCGCGGAGGCGACCCTCGCCATCGTGAATATTGCCTGGGTCATTCTTGCCGGTGCCGGCGGCGTGGTGTTCCCGCTCAAGTCCTTCCCCGACTGGTACGCCGGAATCGTGGCGTGGTCGCCCTCGGCGGCTCTGGGTGACGCGTTGCGCGGCAACTTCATTCAGCATCAGTGGCTCGCCGACCCGCACTGGGTACTCATCGTGTGGACCGTGGTCATTGGGTTTATTGCCTCGCGCAAGTTCAAGTGGTCTGACTAGTATCAACCTGGCAGGCAGCGCTTTTCGCGCATACAGCTAAAGCAACTGCAGGTTAAAAAGGCGGGCGCCGGATATGTTTCCGACCATATCCGGCGCCCATTCATATAACACAAACCTTTAGCCTCAATCATGCACAAAGTGCACGGTCAGAGACTAAAAGAAAGCACTCTCCTCCAGAACCTTTTATCTCACCACCACAGTAAGATAATCGACGGTTCTTACGCGGAGGAGGGGCTTCAATCACCGAGATGCAGACCGACCCAACCACTGTTTCGGTCTGCAACCTTCCTGCTCAACCTTAACATGAGCTTCACCACTTACACAAAAATTGTTACGTTACTGAACAATATTCAGCGCATAGCTCAGAAACACAGCTCAAACGTGCACCGCGAAATCCGCGGAGCCCGCGTTGTAGCGTCGCTTTTTCTCCATCTCAGCCCCGTATCACCCTGTGAATGTCTGCATTCACACACCGGATACTTCCGCCCAGTGAACTATCCTGTTAAAACGAAAGGGTCGAAACAACTCTCCGGACGCCCCGCGCACAGCACCCCGTGTGCCCCGCACCTACCCGGGTGCCTACCGGCGCGGGAATAAGCGCCACCGAAGGCACGTTACACCCGACGGACAGCGCGCTAGCACAAGCCTGCTGGCGCATCCACTCACGTTGTGAAAGGACACCCACGTGGCAGAGAACTTCCAGTGGACAGAAACCGACCAGCGCGCCGTAGATACCGCACGTATCCTCGCCGCAGACGCCGTAGAAAAGGTCGGATCCGGCCACCCCGGCACCGCAATGAGCCTGGCGCCGGTCGCCTACCTGCTCTTCCAGAAGGTCATGAACCAGGATCCCTCCGACGACCGCTGGGAAGGCCGTGACCGCTTCATCCTCTCCCCCGGCCACACCTCCCTCACCCTGTACACTCAGCTGTTCCTCGGCGGCTACGGCCTCGAAATGAGCGACCTGGAAGCCCTGCGCACCTGGGGTGCCCTCACCCCCGGCCACCCCGAATACAAGCACACCAAGGGCGTAGAAATCACCACCGGCCCGCTCGGCCAGGGCCTGGCCTCCGCCGTTGGTTTCGCCTACGCACAGCGTCGTATGCGCGGCATGTTCGACCCCGAAGCAGCACCGGGCACCTCCCCCCTTCGACCACCACGTCTACGTCATCGCCTCCGAAGGTGACGTGCAGGAGGGCGTGACCGCCGAAGCCAGTGCGCTTGCGGGCCACCAGGAGCTCGGCAACCTGATCGTCGTCTGGGACCGCAACCACATCTCCATTGAGGAAGACACCGACGTTGCCTTCACCGAGGACGTAGCAAAGCGCTACGAGTCCTACGGTTGGGATGTTCAGCGCGTGGACTGGACCCGCACCGGCGACTACGTTGAGGATGTCGCAGAACTGTACGCCGCTATTGAGCGTGCAAAGGCTGTCACCGACAAGCCCTCCTTCATTGAGCTGCGCACCATCATCGGCTACCCCGCCCCCACCAAGCAGAACACCGGCGCAGTGCACGGCTCCAAGCTCGGTGCTGAAGAGGTTGCCGCAACCAAGGAACTGCTCGGCTTCGACCCCGCCAAGAGCTTCTTCATCGAGGAGAACGTCCTGGCGCACACCCGCCAGCTCGTTGAGCGCGGCGCAGCGGCACACAAGGCATGGGACGAGAAGTTCGAGGCGTGGGCTAAGGCTAACCCCGAGCGCGCCGAACTGTACAAGCGCCTCGTCGCAGGCGAACTGCCCGCAGACTACAAGGCTGCCTTCCCCGTGTTCGAGGCTGGCACCTCCGTGGCAACCCGCGCGGCATCCGGCACCGTCATCAACGCTATTGCTGACACCTTCCCCGAACTGTGGGGTGGCTCCGCTGACCTCGCCGGCTCGAACCTGACCACCATCAAGGGTGCAGAGTCCTTCAACCCGGCATCGCACAGCACCGAAGACTGGACCGCGAACCCCTACGGTCGCGTGCTGCACTTCGGTATTCGTGAGCAGGCTGCCGCAGCCATCGTCAACGGCATCGTGCTCTCCTCCCCGACCCGCGCGTTCTCGGGCACCTTCTTCGTGTTCTCCGACTACCAGCGTCCGGCTGTTCGTCTCTCCGCGCTGATGGGCGTTCCCGCACTGTACGTGTGGACCCACGACTCCATTGGTGTGGGCGAGGACGGCCCCACCCACCAGCCGATCGAGCACCTCTCCTCTCTGCGCGCTATCCCCGGCTTCGACGTGGTTCGCCCCGCGGACGCTAACGAAACCGCCGTCGCATGGCGCACCATCCTGGAGAAGTCCGACCGCCCCGCAGGTATCGTGCTCTCCCGTCAGAACCTGCCCGTCTGGGCTCGTGAAGACGTGCACGCAGACGCTGAGGGTGAGAAGTTCGCTTCCGCTGAGGGCACCGCACGCGGCGGCTACATCATGGCTGACACCGAGGGCACCCCGGACGTCATCCTGATCGCTACCGGCTCCGAGGTTGAGCTCGCTGTTCAGGCTCGCGCAACCCTCGCAGAGCAGGGCATCGCGGCTCGCGTGGTCTCCATGCCCTCGCGTGAGTGGTTCGCTGAGCAGGACGCAGAGTACCGCGAGTCGGTTCTGCCCTCCTCGGTTGTAGCCCGCGTCTCCGTCGAGGCTGGCCTGGCGATGAGCTGGTACGACCTGCTCGGCACCGCCGGCCGCGCCGTATCCATCGAGCACTTCGGTGCATCCGCCGATGCGAAGACCCTGTACCGCGAATTCGGTATCACTGCGGAGGCTGTCGTGGCCGCCGCTAAGGATTCCATCGACGCCGCTAAGTAGGCAGTAACAACGCCGCGGTAACTGCCGCGCACACTGCGCTCCCCCTGTACGGGTGGGGTGCGGACGCAACGGGTAGGCTCCGGCTGACCGCTCAGCCGGAGCCTCCCGCCGCCCAGAAGATTTCACTGATATCTCAAATTTCAATTTCGACAAAGAATCGAAGGTTTTCACATGTCTGAGTCCACTCAGAAGCTTTCCGACGCCGGCGTCTCCATCTGGCTTGACGACCTCTCCCGTGAGCGTCTGACCAGCGGCAACCTCGCCGAACTCATCAAGACCCACAACGTCGTCGGTGTGACCACCAACCCCACCATCTTCGCTGGCGCGCTCTCCAAAAGGGCGCCGCATACGCTGAGCAGATGCGTGAGCTTGCCGCCGCCGGCGCAAGCGTTGAAGAGGCAGTCTTCGCCGCAACCTGCGACGACGTACGCGCAGCCTGCGACGTGTTCGCACCCGTCTACAAGGCGTCCAACGGTTTTGACGGCCGCGTCTCCATCGAGGTTGACCCCCGCCTGGCACGCGACGCCGAAGGCACCGCCAAGATGGCACGTGAACTCTACAAGCGCGTGGGCCGCGAAAACGTCATGATCAAGATCCCCGCAACCCAGGAAGGTCTGCGCCCCATCGCGGAGACCCTGGCTGCTGGCATCAGCGTGAACGTGACCCTGATCTTCTCCCTGACCCGCTACCGCGAGGTCATCAACGCCTACATGCTCGGCCTGGAGCAGGCGCTGGAGAACGGTAAGGACCTGTCCACCATCCACTCGGTCGCATCCTTCTTCGTCTCCCGCGTAGACACCGAAATCGATGCACGCCTCGAAGCTGCCGGCGGCGACGCTGTACAGCTCAAGGGCAAGGCAGGCCTGGCAAACGCACGCCTCGCCTACGAGGTGTTCGAGGAAATGTTCTCCTCCGAGCGTTGGGCACGTCTGCAGGCACACGGCGCGAACGTACAGCGCCCGCTGTGGGCATCCACCGGTGTGAAGGACCCGTCCCTGCCGGATACCCTGTACGTCACCGGCCTGGTTGCACCCAACACCGTGAACACCATGCCCGAGGCAACCCTGAACGCTGTTGCCGACCACGGCGAGGTTACCGGCAACACCATCGTGCCGAACTACTCCGAAGCGAATGAGGTTCTGGACGCTATCTCCGCTTACGTCTCCTACCCGGAGGTCGTGGAGAAGCTCGAGGTTGAGGGCCTGTCCAAGTTCGACGTCTCCTGGGAAGAGCTGCTGCAGACCGTCCGCGAAGCACTCGAGCAGGCTAAGTAGAACCAGGCGACACAGCCGAATCTACAGCTGCTGAAATTCGGAAGCCACTGAAGTTCAGCAGCCACTGAAATATAGCGCATGACCAATGCGTTCCCGGTGTGCACCACCCGACGCACACCACCCGATATGCACGCCCACCATATTGTGGGCACAGCACCAATCCGCCGGGATTCTCGTAGAGATTCTGACCAGGATCCTGACCAGGATTCCCCGCAGGGCTTCACTGCCCGAGGCGTCCCAGAGAATCTCGGCGGGTTAGGTGCCCCTCATATCGTCCCGTCAAAAACCGGTACAATACAGGGTACACACCTTCCAGAATGCGGCATCGCCTCCGCGCGACAAGGTACGAACCGCGCGCCGCACGAACCAACCAAGGCAATCAAAGGAATATATTGTGACTATCGGTCATGAAGCGAACCCCCTCAGGGACACTCGCGACCGCCGCATTACCCGCATTGCGGGGCCGTCCGCGCTCGTCTTCTTTGGCGTAACCGGTGACCTGGCCCGCAAGAAGCTGCTTCCGGCAGTGTATGACCTCATGAACCGCGGTTTGCTCCCCCCCGAGCTTCGGCCTTGTCGGCTTCGGTCGCCGCCCCTGGAGCGATGACGATTTCCGTTCCTACGTACGCGAATCCGTTGAAGCACACGCCCGTACCCCCTTCCGCGAAGACGTATGGAACCAGTTCCAGCAGGGCATGCGATTCGTCGTAGGTGCCTTTGACGACGACGCAGCCTATGAACAGCTCAAGAGCACCCTTGCCGAACTCGACGAGCGTGGTGCTCACGGCAACCACGCCTTCTACTTGTCGATTCCCCCGAAGGCATTCGAGCAGGTCCTCACCAAGCTCGCCGAACACGACCTCGCATCGCGCGATAACGACACCGTCAACCCCGTCGACGGTTGGCGCCGCGTGGTCATTGAGAAGCCCTTCGGTCACAACCTTGAAAGCGCACGCGAACTGAACTCCATCGTGGAAGCAGTCTTCCCGCCCGACGCCGTGTTCCGCATCGACCACTACCTGGGCAAGGAAACCGTGCAGAACATCCTGGCGATGCGTTTCTCCAACCAGATGTTCGAACCGCTCTGGAACTCCAACTACGTTGACCACGTCCAGATCACCATGGCAGAAGACATCGGCATCGGCTCCCGCGCAGGCTACTACGACGGCGTGGGTGCAGCCCGCGACGTCATCCAGAACCACCTGTTGCAGCTGCTCGCCCTCACCGCCATGGAAGAGCCCCTCAGCCTCGACGCCAAGCACCTGCGCGCCGAAAAGGCTAAGGTCCTCGAAGCGCTCCGCATTGACGATCTGCCGAACTCCTTCGCGCTCGGCCAGTACGCCGCAGGCTACCAGGGCGGCGAGCACGTCAACGGCTTCTTCGACGAAAACGACATCCCCGCAGACTCCCGCACCGAAACCTTCGCAGCGCTGAAGGTGTCCATCGCAAACCGCCGCTGGGAAGGCACCCCCTTCTACCTGCGCGCCGGCAAGCGCCTGGGCCGCCGCGTCACCGAAATCGCCGTGGTCTTCAAGAAATCCTCCGACCGTCTCTTCGGCGAACGTGAAAACCCGCAGGTCGGCCAGAACGCCATCGTCATCCGCGTGCAGCCCGACGAAGGCATGACCATCCGATTCTCCGCGAAGGTGCCCGGCACCCAGATGGAAATCCGCGACGTCAACATGGACTTCGGCTACGGCCACTCCTTCACCGAAGAGTCCCCCGAAGCCTACGAACGCCTCATCCTGGACGTTCTGCTCGGCGAGCCGCCGCTGTTCCCCCGCCACGAAGAAGTTGAGCTCTCCTGGAAGATCCTCGACCCCTTCGAAGAGTACTGGGAAGAAAACCGCATTAAGCCTGAACCCTACGAGTCCGGTTCGTGGGGTCCGCGTTCAGCACACGAGATGCTTGAGCGTGACAACCGCGCTTGGAGGCGCCCGTGATCTCGCACCTGCATAACACCACCGTTTCCGCTATCAACAAGGAACTGAGCCACCTGACTGCCGCCAACGGTAGCCTCAGCAGCGGACGAGTTCTCACCCTTGTTGTCCTCGCGGAAAAGGGCCAACTCCCGCGAAGCAATGCGCGCCGCAATTCGTGCCTCCCACGAACACCCGAGCCGCATTATTGTGCACATCTCTCTCACGACCCGCTCGACCCGGACCAGCTGGATGCAGAAATCCACCTCGGCGGCGACACCGGTGCATCCGAGATGATTGTTCTGCGCGGCTGGGGTAGCGCATCTCGCCCGACCGAAGCACTGATCTCAGGTCTGCTGCTGCCGGACTCCCCGATTGTGGTCTGGTGGCCGCACTCGGTGCCCGAGAACCCGGCACAGCACTCCATCGGTCGTATCGCGCAGCGTCGCATTACCGACTCTGCACGCGCCGATGACCCGAAGGAAGCGCTGCGTAAGCTCACGGACGTATTCCGTGCAGGCGACACCGACCTGGCATGGACCCGCCTCACTCTGTGGCGCACCCAGCTGGCGGCGCTCATGGAGCAGATGCCTTCCTCCCCCGTACGCCGCGTGGTTGTGTGGGGTTCGAGCAAGTCCCCGTCCGTGGTGCTACTCGGTACGTGGCTCGGCTGGAAGCTTGAAGCGCCCGTACACCTCGCCACCATTGGCGCGGCAAACCGCGGCCTGTACCGCGTCAGCATTGAGCGTGAAGATGGTTCGGTGACGATGTTCCGCCCCGGCATTTCCGTGGCGACCATCTCCACCCCGTACGCGCCCGATCAGCAGATTGCGCTGCCGGTGCGTACCCTCGCCGAGTGCATCTCTGAGGAGCTGCGCCGCCTCGACCCGGACGACACCTACGGTGACGTGCTGAAGCAGGCGCTGTGCACCGTAACCCTCGTCGATGACACCTGCCAGCCTGAAGACATGCTGGACCTCGAAGAATACCCGGAGGTTTTCGATGCCTAAGATTCAGAACATGGGCGCATCCACCCCCACCCTGGTGGCGCACCCGACCCGCGACGCTCTCGCAGAGGACGCGGTGACCCGCATCCTCGACATCATTGAGCACGTGCTCTCTGAGCGCACGATCGCCCACATTTCGCTGACCGGCGGCACGATGGGTATCGCCACTTTGAAGGCGTGGGCTGAGAACGAGCGCGTGAAGGATATCGACTGGTCCCGCGTGCACTTCTGGTTCTCCGATGAGCGTTACGTGCCCGAGCGTAGCCCTGAACGTAATGACGGTCAGGCTATTGAGGTGCTGCTCGCTCCCCTGCTGTCGCACGGCCTGGTCGTGGGCAATGTGCACCGCATGGGTCCGTCCGATATTTTTACCGGCCTTGAGGCTGCCGCCGAGCACTACGCTTTTGAGATGCGCGACTACGCCGGTTCTGCACCGGCTGTGAGCGTGCAGATGCCTGAGGGCGCAACCGAACTGCCGCTGGCTGGCGGTCACGGTGGCGGCGCGGGTCACGAGCACGGCGGCTCCGGCGGCTGTGGTTGTGGTGGCGGCGGTTGCGGTTCGTCCGCACCCGAGCAATCCATCGAAGAGACCACCCTGGACGAATTTGATGCTGAGGCTACTGAGCCCGCAGGTGGTTGCGGATGCGGCGGAGGCGGCTGCGGTGGTGGCGGTGGCCAGTAGCCCGCACCGGTCTTTGATATCACCCTGCTGGGCATGGGCCCGGACGGTCACATTGCGTCCCTGTTCCCGGGCCGTAAGCAGGTTCTGCTGGGTACCGGTCTGCCGGAGGACCCGGTTGAGGGCGGTAAGGCTGTGACCGTGATGGTTTCTGATTCGCCGAAGCCGCCGGCTGAGCGTGTGTCGGTGACCCTGCCGATTATCAATAATTCGCGTCACGTGTTCTTCCTCATCACCGGTGAGGATAAGCAGGATGCGACCAGCCGCCTCCTGGCTGGCGCGAAGCTGGACGCTGAGGACCTGAACGCGGAGCTGCTGCTGGAAACCCCGGCGGTGGGTGCGCGCGGTAAGAAGCAGACCCTGATTTTTGCAACCGAGGAGTCGCTGGCTCCTGAGAACCGCCCGTAAGGTTCGGTTCTGAACTGCATTGGATAAAGGGTGGAGCCCCGGATAGTTTCAACTACCCGGGGCTTTTCTCTATGGTTTTAAACCAGCCCGAAATGGTACCAGAAGTGGTACTATAAAGTATGCTGAGTCACACTCTCCCCCGCCAGGAGCTCTACACCTACCGCGTCGAGTGGTCTGAAGACGACCAGGAATTTGTCGGAACTGTCGCCGAATTTCCCAGCCTCTCATACCTGGCTCCGACCTCGACCGAGGCATTCGCAGGTATCCGAGAAGTCGTCGCCGACACCCTCGAAATTCTTGAAGAAGACGGCCGCGAGGCACCCGAACCGTTCTCTCTGCGTTCCTTCTCAGGACGATTCAACTTGCGTGTTTCACCGCAATTGCATCGTCGTCTGGTTCAGCAGGCAGCGCTTTCTCACCAGAGCCTGAACCAGTACGTGAGCCAACAGCTCGAAGCAGTCGCCTAAGTAAGCCAGTATGTCTTCATCATCCAACGAAGATTCCAAAATGTTATGACATGACAAAAGAGTGGAGCCCCGGATAGTTTCGACTATCCGGGGCTCCACTCTTTTGCTACGCCCGCCTACTGTTCAGCAGCGGCAGGATTCTGTGGATCCTGTTCCTGGGCCTCCTCCGCTTCGCTCTCGAAGCCCACGTACAGTGCCGCCAGCGACGGAACCGTCGCCTCCAGCACCTGCTGCGCCTCCTCGGGGCTCGGGGTGAGCTTCGCGCCGGTCAGCTGCAGGTACTCGCGCACCGTTATGGGCTGCGCCCAGTCGAAGTGCTCACGCACGGCGGTGATGTTCGCACCAGACTGCAGCACATTAATGCCGTGGGCAAGACCGATATCCGCCACCTTCACGATAGCGTCAGTCTCATCAGGAATGTCGTATGGGTCGCGGTTCTGCAGGTCCACGATGAACGGCAGCACGCCGCGGCTCTCAGCGCGCAGGGTGAACTTGGTGTGCACCTGGCTCACCTCGTGCACCTCACCCACGCCCACGGCGGGCACCACCATGAAGCCCGCCTGCAGGTCGTTCACCGCGGCCAGGGTGTGTGCCTCCCCGAAGCCGGAGTACAGCTGCACCACCGGCACGAGGTAGCACACCTCCGCCTTGAGCGCCTTGCGAGCCTCAATGTCGATGTACTCCCAGGCGCCGCCGGTACCGTCCGTAATGTCGCCGGAGTGGTGCGCGTAAATGGCGCCCTGGCTGTTTTTCACGGTCTGCGACCAGTAGCTGATCTTGTCCATGTAGTTGCCTTCGGCATCGAACATCATCAGCGACAGGTCAATGTCCACGCCCTCATCCCAGAAGCAGAAGAGGCGAATCACGCCGGTGGGCGGCAGGTGCACCGTCGAGGTGTTGTAGCGGCCCATACCGTCCAGGGAGGGGCGGGCACTGCGTGTGTTCAGCGGCATAATCGTATCACCCACCTGCTCGGGCAGGTAGATGCTGGTCTCGGCAAGACGGCCGGACAGGCCAATCTCGACCAGGCGCTCCAGCAGGTCCAGCACCGCCGGACTGTACTCGCGCGCCGGAATCATGGTGGCGATACCGGTCTTGGATAGGTTCATGCGCTGCGGGGCGGCAGGCTGAGCCTTCTGAGCGGAAGCCGAGGCACGCTGGGTGTTTCGCGGGCTCTCGGGGACAGAGGTGTGCGGGTTAGATAGGCCGGCGTTACGGTCAAAGAACGAGCCCAGCGGGTTCGGGATGCCCGCGTTCTGCATGATGTTCTGAACCCTGGCGACGCCCTCCGGGTTGCGGCGCGCGTAGTCAGCGAGCTCCCGGTCCTCCTGCACCGCCACAGGGTTGGCGGGGCGTTCCTTCGGCGGATTCGCGAGCGCGTTACGCTGCAGGGTCACCAGGTTGCGAATCTGCACCAGGATGGGCGCGGACACACGCGGCGCCACGGCGGCAAACGCATCAAAGATGACCTGCTGGCCGGGGCTCGGTGCGGTTTCGATGCCGTAGCGCGGCACCTCAAACGCAGTCAGGGCGCGCACCAGCTGGCGCGCGAACACGCCCGGGCGCGTGGAGAGCAGACGTGCCACGTTCTGCGCATCCCGGGTTGCGTAGGCGCGGTCCACCAGCGATTCGAAGCTGTACACCTCGCCGCGGTACAGGTCATCAGCCCAGCGGCTCAGCGCGGTCAGCGAGGGGTAGTCGCCGGGGTGAATCGCCTTGACGAGGCGCTTGTACATCTCTGCATTGGGCGCGCTGTCGTAGCGGGCGCCGACCGGGTCAGCCTCCAGCACCCGGTTGAGCAGGTGCGCGATGCGGGTGCGTTCGCTACGGCGCAGCTTCAGGCGCGGCGCGATGCTCAGGCTCAGGTCCCCCACCGTGCCGTTGTAACGCAGGCGCGAGTAGGCGGCGGCGAGGGCGAGCGCCTCCTTCATGGTGCGCAGGTGCTCAGCGTCTTCGGGGTGCAGGCAGGCGGCGATGAACACGCGGTTTTCGCGGCTGGTGTTCTCCGGTCGGGCAGCCGGCAGCGCATCATGCTGGGCGAGGAAACGGCGCAACGCCACCAGGTCGCGCTGGTCGGTCTGGTTGTACGCCTGCTGCTGACCGAGCAGCTGCTGGTAGAGGGCACCCGCCATGATTAGGGCGTTCTGCACGCCGCTGACCATCTGTAAGGGTCGGCGGTTGCGTTCCATGCTGGTGAAGTTGGAGCGGCTCATCGGCTGCTGCCACTCGTAGGGCACGTAGTTCTCGGGCAGGCCGCCAAGGATTCGCTCGGTGCCGTCCGGGTTGTAGTACGGGTTGGAGAGGTAGTGCATAATCTGCTCGGTGTAGCGCTGCTCGTCGGTGAGCGTCAGGGCGCGCAGATCAAAGTCGCGGCGGAACACGCGGCCGGGGCGGTACCCGTATTCGTAGGACCAGATGGTTGCGAACAGCGCAAATTCGTTGGCGCTGGCGTTCAGTGCCTGGGCAAGGGACTCAGGGCTGAGGGTCAGACCGCAATTGCTCAGGACGGATACTCGCCCCAGGTCGGTGTCGAATGCGCCGGAGTGGTGCAGCTCGTTAATGCTCGAGTAGTTCGAGCGGTAGTGGGGGCCGTACAGGTCGGTGAAGACGTACACGCCGTAGCGGCGCATCAGGATGAGGCGCACGAGGGGGCTGAGGCCCCTCGGGCGCTTCACCGTGAAGGTAGGCGGATTCGTTGAGGTAGGGTGATTCCTGCAGGTAGGGGGATGCGTCGTAGGGAGTGGTCACGGGTCGTCCTTTCCGTTGGTCTCACCCGGCTGTCACCGTCGGTGGTGTGTCTATGTTCTTATCGTAGCGGTGTGGGCGCGGGTTGTCGCTGGGTTTGGTCATCGGTGACCTGCGGGGGTATATATTCGCGGGGTAACCGACCGTTACGTGTCACGGAGTCTGGGCGGCGCTTATCCGTTGCTTGTTGATCGGTCGCTTGCTTATCTGCTAGCCGCTTATCTGTTAGCCGCGTGGGAACGGGGTTAAAAGAAAAATGGCGGGAAGCGAAGAATCCGATAAATATAAGAAAAGATATTTCAGAAAGTAGGACTCTTCATGATCCGCCATTACTTATAGAGTACTCCCGCCCCGCGACGGTGGTCAAGCCGTTTCGTCACCGAAGCATGCTCGGGGGTTTCTACCCGCCGGTGAGGCTCTAGCTAAGGGGCAAGTAGCCTCACCGGCAGGTAGGTTTTTCGGGCTAGACTCCCCGAGCAGGGCGAGCGCAGCCTCGCGGGCGGCAAGCGCCTCCTCGGTCACGCGCGGGGTCACCGCAGCCAGGGCACGCAGGCTCTTCGCCAGCACCGTAGAGCCCTTCATTTTCGGCTCCAGGACGGCGGGAATCTCAACCTGCGTGCCGTACAGCTCGGCAAGCTCAACGGCAAGCTTCACAAGGGACGCGCCCTGACCCACCTGCGGAGCCAACGGAAGGATCCGGCGCACCGTCTGGAAGACAGACCACCCCGCCAAGGGGCTCAGCGAAGCGGCATCGTTCAACGTCTGCACCAGGCGATTCGCCCCGAACCAGCCGTGCCCCAGGAGGTACCCGAGCTCACTGGCGAAAAGGTGCGCATCCCAGTTGCCGCGGTCAATGAGGGAGGCAATCGTCTCCGCCGTCAATGCGCGACGCTCCGGGGCGTACACTACAGAAGCCCACGCCAGGAAGTTATACGACGGCACACCCAGAGCACGCTCCGCCGCACCGAGCGCCTGCAGAACCTCCTCAAAACCGTGAAGACGAGAGAACTGATACACGCTCAGCAGCGGCTTATACTGCGCCGCCAGAAGGTCCGGGTTGTGGCGCATCGCCCAGGCGTACCAGCCGCATACTAGGGCAACAGACGGCACCTCGGCATGTTCCAGGGAACGCCCCGGATACTCCACACAGGCACCAGCCACCGCGTATGCCGCCGCCGTGAACGTGCTCCGCTCCGTGGCTGGCTCCTCCCCCGGCACCTGCCACAGCTCATAGGTGGAATCATTCACCTCATACTCGCCGTGCAGAACCTTCAGAAACGCCTCACGGTACGACTTGAAACGAATCACCGTACGCTCAAAAGAACGCTCCACCGCAGGTAGCGGCTCAGCCAGCAGAGGCGCAAAGCCCTGCCCAGCCGCGCCCTCGCTACTATAGGGCTGATCCCCGAACGCAACGCGAAGCGCTCGTGGAACAGCGCCGTCGGCGACCGGTACGCCCAATATTCGCTACCCTTACGCGGGTACCCCTTTGAAATGAAAATCAGCACTCTGAAAACGACCCGTGTGCTCGGTGAGTGTTGCCTGCGGGTCAGGGTCTGCGGCGTACACATGCTGAACCAGCAGACGGTACGCCAGATACCTCAATTGGTCGCGACCGTCATGCCAGGCACGGCTCAGGTAGCGGCGCAGATGCTTCTGAAAAGCGGGAGTGAACTCAATGACTCGCCCCTCCTGATGCGCCCGATGCAGGTAGTTCAACAGCGCCGGGATGCGGCGGACAGACTGCCCCCTCTCGTTGAGATGGTAGAGGGCGAACAGCAGCTCTTCGCAGTCCCGGTCGTTGCGAATAGCATCCCGGGTAGCTTCGGAGGCGCGCCCAGCCTGCGGCGCCGCGTTGAGGGCGGCGTTCACCTCCGAGGCTGAGAGCCCAAGGGCAGGGACATCCGGGATCTGCACGCTACGGGGCGGCTGATCTGTTGCAGGCTGAGTGGGAACAGGCTGAGCCGAGCCAGACTGAATCGAACTAGGCTGTGCAGGCACAGTGTCAGGGCACAGCTTCTGGGCGCGATCGCGCAGCTCCAGAGGAAGAACCTCCACAGCATCCTGCGCGTAAGCAGATACCTCCCCGGCACGTTCCGGTACCGCCCGAACACTCAACTCAAGCACCTTCAAACCGGCAGTCATCAGCTTCTTCTCACGCCGGAACAGCAACTGCGCGGCGGCAGATAGCGCCTCCGCCACCAGGGCTTGAAGCTCACCAGCAGTCAGCGGCAAGCAGACCGGCAGGGGCAGAACCGCCAGATGGCGCGCAGACTTGCAGAACACTCTGCAGCATCTGCGCACCCACAGCAGCCGTGGTCGCCACCGGCGAAGCCAACAACGCCGGAATTAGCGTACCGTGCCGAGCATAGGATTGCGCCTGCTCCGCCAAAGCCTGCTTACGTTCAGCACCCCGCAGACCCTTCGGGACAGCCGTCAGCACCTCAAAGGCACGCGAGAAAACGCGGGCGTTCTGCGGCGCATAATCACGTAGCGACGCCTGAACGCACTCCTCCTCAATCCGGGCGCGATACTGCGGAAAACGCTCCGCCAAATACACCAGCAAATCATGACCGCAGATGGTCAGCTGAGCATCATAAATAAACCAGATCGCAAAACCATTCGAGGGCATGGCACCCTCCACGGTAAACAGCGCCCAGATTTTTTCCCAGTGTTCCGGATGCTCCCTCAAGAATTCGGCAATCGCCTCATCATCCATAGAACGCATGGAACGACCCGGCACAATACGCCACAGAAACTCCTGCAGGTATTCGGCACTCCACGTCTTCTCAGCCACGCTGGGCTTCCTCAGAGCCTGACTCGAGCAGGGCGAGCGCGGCCTCGCGGGCGGCAAGCGCCTCCTCAGTCACGCGCGGGGTCACCGCAGCCAGGGCGCGCAGGCTCTTCGCCAGCACCGTGGAGCCCTTCATTTTCGGCTCCAGCTCGGCGGGAATCTCAACCGGCGTGCCGTACAGTTCGGCAAGCTCCACCGCCAGGCGCACATAGTCGCCGCCCTTCGTCAGCCCACCAACCATCGGCAGCAGCAGACGCAGAACCTGCAGCACACGCCAACCCGCCAGCGGACTAATAGCCGACACCTCACGCAGGGTTGCCACCAGGCGGTTCGGAAGAACCATCCCGTCCTCCAGAGCCCACTTCAGGGTCTCCGCGAAGGTTCCTGTATCCAGCAGGCCCGCCTCAAAGAGTGCCGCAATGGCCTCTGCCGCCGCCAGACGGTACTCAGGATTCTTCGCGCTCGCCACATAGCCGAGCAGGGTGCAGGTCGGGGCGCCCACCTGCACGGTGGATTCCCTCAACGCACGCATGAGTACGGGAACGGGGGTGACGGTCTCTCCTCAACGCACTGCGAAGCGGCGAACATGAAGTATGCCGAGAGCAAGTCCGGGTTGTTCTGAAGCGCCAGGACGCCCACTCGGTGAGCGCCGGGAGGAAGTCACCCAGCCAGCTGTCAACCCTGTCGAGATTCAGCAAACATACGAAGGGAATGAACGCGGTGTTAAAGAGCTTGTAGGCGATAGCCTCCTCGGGGCTCATGCCAGCGGTTGCGTGGCTCAGCGCCTCGCGTGCCTCATCTACGGTATCCACGATGTCGCCCTTGACCTGCCACATGGGCTGGTACTTCACGAATTCCTCAACGTTAAAGTTTTCGAAACCTGCCTCGCGAAGACGACCCGACCTGCTGGCCTCCTGGTATTCCCAGACCCGTTCATTGTCGAGACCACGGTTGAAGCCGCTCCAGGGCATATCCAGGCCAGAAACAGTGCGATAAGTCCAGTCGCTATAGGTAAGCTGACGGGCGGGTAGCGGGGCACTCAGCAGGCGCACCGTGCGTCCGTCCGTGTGGTACTCTCCCCCGGCGGCGACGGCGCGCATCTGCTCGCGGAAGATCTCATAGAGGTCACGGGAACCCTTCAACGGCTTGTAGTCAGCATTCCAGAGATGGTGTTTATTCTGAATGATCAGGCGCACCATCTCTTCCCTGCTGATGAGCGTGTTAGTCGATCGGGCTCGCGCAATCATTTCGCTACGGTTTGACTGTCCCGTATACATCCCCACATCGGGCAGCTCCCAGGACTTGTACCCGGCGGCCTCGGCGTTAGCTTCCAATACAGCGCGGAGAACAGGCATGTACCCAATATTGTTGTAGCCGTATTCACTGACAATCTTTCGCAGGGTGCGAAGCTGCTGCTGATCTGCCGGTGCCAGCTGCCCGGTCGCGGCAAAGTGGTAGAGGCGCACTAGGTTCTCTCCCCTGGTGCTGGGAGATTCGTCCCCTACGATTCGACTGGAATGGGTGTTCGATTCCTCGGTCAGCAGGGTACAGAACTCGCCCAGATCCGCGATGGGGGTGAACGGCTCATGGTGCGGGGGTGCCGGGCAATAGCACCGGCGGTACCTCTACGGAGGCGCCCGCCGCCTCCGCCTCTTCCGCCTGGGGTAGACGGTCTTCGGGCAGGCAGGCTTCAGCGGCACCGCGCAGTTCCAGGGGTAGCACCTCGTAGGCTTCGAGGACGCGATCAGCAATATAGTTGGCGAGCGCCACCTGCTCGGCGGTTTGCGCCTTCTTACGCTTGGCTTTGCTCACGCCGGCGTACTGGGTGGCGATGAGCTTGAGCAGGCGCAGGGCACCGCGCTGAATCTTCTTTTCGGTGCGGTAGAGGTTCGCGCCGAGTGCGTCGATGAGCTGTTCCAGGTCAAGCTGTTCGAGGGGTTGCAGATCGGGGGTCTTCTGCAGGGCGGCGGGTGCGCAGGCTTTGAGCACGTTCTGCAGCATGGTCTGGGCGAATCCGACGGAGGCGCTGGGCTCTGCGGTGAGTACAGCCATGAGCTGCCCGAAGCGTGCCCGGTTTTCTGCGTCGGTGGGCTGCAGGTCGGTGTAGATGGAGTGGAATGCAGCCGAGTTGAAGGCGCTGAAATCGCTGGTCAGGCCGCGTAGCAGGGCGTCCAGAATCTCGTCGCGAATGTCGAAGTATTCGCCCATGAGTCGGCACAGTTCCGCGCTTTCGCCCATGTAGTTGCCATAGCCCTTGAAGAGCACCCCTTCGGTGCGGAAAACAGCCCAAAACTCCTGGTCGAGCAGGGTCATGTCGCGGGTGAAGAAGGTTTTGAGCTGGGCGTGGTTGCTGGCGCTGTCCTTCTTCACGCAGGGCAGGGCTTCGTGCAGGAAAAGGACCAGGTATTCGGGGGCATCGCAGCTCAGGTTGCGGGCGCGAAGCAGCGTGTAGCAGGTTTCCCAAATCTTCTTCGAACGCGCCCAAGAGTTCGGCAGGCCCTCAATAAAACGCAGAATCCACTCGTCGGGGCGTTCGGTGGCGCCGAGCAGGAACGCGTCAATCAGCTGCTGATCCGGGCGCCCCTCCCAGAGCAGGGTGCGCATGGCGCGGCCGGCGGAACGGTGGTATTCCCACGGGTCACCGTCGGGGGTGCGCACGAGTGCGCCGGCAACGTAGGCGGCAAGCGGGGTGCGGTTAATGTGGTCGCTACCGATAACGCTCTTAGGGGTGAGGGTTCGGGCGAGGGAGGCGCGCTCCTCCTCGGTGGCGCCGGTGATGACGGCGTGGTATTCCTGCACGTCAGTTGATTCTGCCGCCATGAGGGCTTTGAGGGCGGCACGGCGCTCTTCGAGGGTGCGCTCCCCTGCGTTACGCTCACTGGCGCCGTGTTCGCTGGCGTTGTGCGGCTGGGCAGTATCAGTCATTGGTACCTGCTTTCAGAGTTGATGGTGAATGGTTGTGACGAGTTGAACGGAGGGACTGAACGGGCGGGGCGCTTAGCCTTGCACCTGCTTGAGGATATTCCGGGCGTACCGCGCCTTCTGCGAAGAACCGGTCAGCGTACCCAACCAGGCACGCAGCGGCTCATCCACGAGCTCCACACGGGTGGCAGGTCGAGAGTCGCCAACGCCTGGCTGAAAGCGCCCAGCAGCTTACCGAGTGAGTTCGCACCGGTATCCAGGTGCGGTATGAGGCGCGCGAAGAAGCGCACCGCCGCCCACGCATCCAGCTGGGCGAAGTCGGTGAGGGCGAGCGCCCAACGGTTCAGCATCGCCAGCGGCACAAAGTTCACGAAGCCTGCCGTGGCGTCCTCAAGGCTGAGCTGGTCGTCCAGCACGCGGTGCATGATTTCCACGGCGAGGGAACGAATCTCAACGCGCTGCTCCGAGAAGCCCGCGGCAAACACGAACGCGCAGGCGGAACCCCACGCGCCGGGGTGCGCCGCCAACGCCAAATACAGGCTCCGATCGAAGGCGCTGTGGTCCAAGATGTACCAGTTGCTGCTAGTGCAGTAGTACGCCAGCGGTTCTGCCCGCGAGGGGTAGAGCAGGGCGTACTGTCCTTCTTCATCGTGGTGGGCGGTGGCGAGTCCGCGGAAAGCGTTCAGCTCGGGGGTGGAAGCACCGTGCGCCACCCCGTTCAGTTGAAGGCCCCAGCTTTTTTTCCCGCTGGGCTACCGTGATGGATTCCAGGTAGGGGTTGAGGCGCCCGGTAGCGAGGGTGCCGTCGAGGGCGGAGCGGAGCACGCGAATCTGGGTAGGAGCAGAGCGCGGAGCGTCCTCCTGAGCGTTCTTCACGTATTGCTCTTCGATGCTTTCAAGCAGGGTCAGCGCCTCAGCTCGGCGGCTCTGTGCGTCCTGTCGCTGCTCGTCGGTAGCGTATGGAGGCAGCACCTCCGGCACACGCACACGCAGTAGCGCCGCCGTGAAATCCTGACGCAGGATGGGGGCTCCATCAGCCAGGTTCTTGGTGTACCGGCGCACCAGGGTATCCGGATGCACCCACCCGCCGAACAACTCAGGGGTGGCGAGCGGCGTGTAGCTCTGCCTGCTCTGCAGTACGCCGAGGGAATCCTTGAATCCGGTGCTGAAGAACGTGGCGTGGCGGGAGTACATGTAGTGCAGGTTCGGCACTGTACCGGGGTCTTCCTTCGGGGTCATCTCCGACGCCTTCGGGCGCTCACGCAGCTTCCCGGCGGCGGCAAGAACCGTCATGTGCGCGCGCATGTCGAACCATGTCAAACCCCAGTGGTTCAGCTTTTTCAGGCAGAGGGGAACAAGCTGTTCGAGCAGGTTTGGGCTCTGCGCGGTGCCGTCGGCGCTGAGCAGGTAGGCGGTGAGCAGTTCCAGTTCCAGCTCGCATCCGGCGTGCGTTTCGGGAAGTTCCGCCTCATTGAGAGTGTCAGGGGTGGCGCAGGGCGCAACCTGATGGTGCAGGAGCGCGCGGGCGCGTTCTTGCACGTCAGATGCGGTCACGGGGCGCACGGGGGTGTCCCAGTACCGGTGGATTACAGCGCGGGAGGCGGCGAGCGCCTCCGCGGCGGCGGCCTCAATGTCAGCAACTTCAGTGAGGGCTGCGTCTTCCGTGCCGCTCCCCTGGCTATTCTCCGGGCTGTACCCATCTTCGAGGAGCGGCGAGCCCCCTTCCTGAATCTGCGCCATAACCAGCGGATCGAGCTGGGAACGGTAGTCGCGGTAGAGTTCGCGGGCACGCTCGGCAAACACGACAGCGTCGGCGCTCGCATCATCTGCGGCGCCCGCCTGTACCCATTCTTCGAGGTGTTTAAGGGCGGCAGCCTGCACCTGCGCGTGGGCGTGGCTGAGCGCCATGACTACCGCATCTTCGCAGGCTGCAGCGTCGAGGGTACCAGCCCGGTACAGCGCCTGGAGCATGGTCAGAATTTTGAGCGCGTTTGCTTTGGTTCCGGCACATACGGCGGGTGCCGCGTAGGCGAATGCGGTAGCATCCAGCGCCTGCGGGTTTTTGGTCCAGAGGCGGTGAATATGCTGCACGCCGAGGGTCACGCTCGGGCCGATGGGTGAGGAGAAAAGCGTCAGAAATTCGCTCTGACGTACCGCGATTTCTTCGGCGGTGAGTTTGAGTCCGGTGACCAGGCGTGAGAACCAGCCGACCCGGTACGCCGGGAAGTCGCTCATGAGGGAGCTCAGGAGCGCGTCAATGAGGCGTTCACGGCTAATCAGCCCGGTTTCGGTGGCTTCGATGAGGGCACAGGACCAGCCGGGGGTGTTGTCCTTCTGTCCAGGCTTGTAGGAGTCGCGCTGGGTGAGGGAGATGTCCCGGTTGCCTTCGACGGCAAGCATACCCCAGATGAGCTCCCTCGCGGAGCTGCTTATCCTCGCGCAGCAGCGGAAGGATCAGATCGAACTCGCAGTTGATGAGGGCGGTGTAGTAGTCTTCGTCGTGTTCAAGGACCGTGCCGTCGTAGAGTTCGGCAAGTCTCATGGAGGCAGCGCCCGAGAACCAACCTGTCTCAATATAAGCTTTGACGCGGTCCTGGGTGACGGTTCCGGGCGTGTTTTTACCGAGCTGGGAGCCGTAGGGGTGGTGACAATGTCGAAGTACTGCCAGCGGCGGTAAATCTGTTCGAAGGGTACCGCCGACCGCCAGGATGTTGGCGAGGTTGCGGTTGAAGTGCATGATGTCGCTCCAGGTTTTCTGTTGCCTGAGGAGCGGGTAAATGACTTCGCCGGGGAGAGGCTCGGTGATGACACCTTCGGGGAAGGTGTGCGTTTCGGGGCGTTTGCTCATGGTGGTCTTTCGGAAGGAAGCTGAGGGGAGCTTTTGGGGCGTCGTCTTTTAGTGCGGTGCGTGGTGTGTCTAGCCGGCGGCGTGTTCGCGGTAGAGAATACTGACCGCCAGGGCGTGCTTGCAGGGGCCGCGCGTACCGCGGTACTTCAACCACCAGGGGCAGGAGCAGAGGTACCCCTCCACGGCGTACGGGTCGGCGGGCAGCACCACGGTGTACGTGTTCGCGCCGCTGCGCACACTGTACTCGCCGGTGCCGTGCTCCCCCGCCCCGACCCGCTCAATAGCGCCGGAGTCGGCAAGCTTTTTCGCGCCGACCAGGCGCGGGTGCATGGCGGTCAGCGCCTCCGGATGCACGGGCAGCGGGCGGTGGAAATACTCGCCAGCGTGCGCGTCAAAACCAACCTGACCGGAGGAAGCCAGCAGGGCGAGGGCGTCGCGGGTTGCCGCCTCATCCAGGCCTGCGCGGGCAGACATGACGGGCACGTCAATGCGCGGCTCGAAGGAGAGCAGCACACTGAGCATGTCAGCGTTCTGGGCGGTGTTCGGGTTAGACAGCGCCTGCAGCACGGATCCCCTCACCGGAGAACCCGCGTGACTTTTCGGGGCTCAAACCAATGCTCAGGCGTGCGCCGGGCAGGTGCGCCACCCACACGCTGGGCACGGGCGCGTTACCGGCGGTCACGGGCTCGCTGTACGCGTCCAGGCGCTGAATGTGGCGGATGAGCGGCTCAAGCACGCGCAGACGTTCGGGGCCCGCCACGCATACGGATCCGGCGGTGGCGCGGGTGGCGAGGCGCAGGGAACGCACGGCACGGGTTGCCCACAGGACCGCCTTGGTGCTGGAGTTACGCGGCAGGGAGTGGATGAAGGTTCGGGCGGCGGCAGCGTCCAGGCTGTGCACGGGGCTCATGCGGGATGAGAGCATCTGCGTTTCTGCAAAGCCCTTGAGCCAGCGGATGGGCAGCGGCACTTTTTCTTCCATGACGGAGCCGTCAAGGGTGGTGGTGAGCAGCCCGTCGTCACCGACGTTCAGGTGGATGGGCTCCCCTGCCCTGAGGGAGGCGAGCGCGGCACGCAGGGGCGGGTTGACGTCTACGTTGGTGACGCCTACGGCGCTGTGGCTGGCGTCGAGTGCGCTGGAATCAACGTCGAGGCGCGCGTACACTCCGCAGCAGGCGCTGAAGGATTCGAAGCGTAGGCCTTCGGCGGTGCTGGTGACGACGGGGTCTGCGGCGCGTAGGGCTCCGGCGAGGGAGCTGGGCGGCACGTAGAAGCGGGTGCGGGCGACCCTGGCGACGACCAGTAGTGCGGTGGCGTAGACGTCTGCTCGTTCGAGGAACCCGGAGAAGAAGTACGGGTGGGAGGCGGCACCTTCGGGGGTGCTACCGCCGCTGGTGGCGAGGCTGAGCGCGCGGGAGTCGGCGCCGTCGATGAGGGCTGACGGGGCGGTGTACGTGTAGTCGAGGGTGTAGGCGCTCATGGCTTCTTTGCCTTTCGTATGTGGTGTATACGTCCTATCATGCCGTAAAGATTCGCGTCCCGCTACCGCTTTCGTCATTGCCGTTTGGTGCATAAAAAATCCCCGGCATTCTCGGTTGAGAAGTGCCGGGGAGAAGCTCTATTGGCTCACCCTCGATGGGGTGGGCGTGGGCTCTGATGAGAGGCGGCTAGACGACGATCTGGCCGTTGAAGCGCAGTGCCAGGCCGTACAGGACCACTGCGATAACCCAGATGACGATCACGGTCACGGTCAGGCGAATCAGGTTCTTCGACGCCATACCGGAGGAGTTCAGGGAGTTGGTCATACCGCCGCCGAACATGTCGGAGAGGCCGCCGCCCTGACCGCGGTTGAGCAGCACAAGCATCACTGCGATCACGCTGGTGATGGCGATGATGACCATGAGTACGTTCATGATGACGTCCATGGGGACCTTCCTTCGTTGTCTTCTGGTGGGGTGCCTGGGCTGCGGGGTGCAGACAGACGGGTTTAACTATACGCTACAGCCGCCATTCGGTCACGTTGAGGCGGCTTTTTACGCGGCGCGGTTGCTGCGGCGCTGGTATTCGCTGGGGGTCAGCTGCAGTGCTGCGGGGCGGTCGGTGAGCACACGCTGAGCGGTGAGTTCGTCGCCTTCGGTGTCGTAGGCGCGCACGTATCCGCCGTCGATGAGGTAGTAGGTGAACTGCTGCGCGGCTGCCCAGTAGGCGCCTCCTTCAGCGTAGAAGCCCTGGTCTACCCAGTCGCGCAGGGTGAGGGTGACGGGGATTTCCGGTGAGGAGGTGCGGCTGTAGAGCTGGTCGAGGAATGCTTCTCGGCGGCTCTCGAAGTACTGGTATTCGGGCGAGGGTTCCTGGTATTCTGCGCCGCCTGCGTAGCCGATGTTGCCGCCGTCGTTGCCGGGTAGGCGCGGGGCACTCACTTTGCGGTTGCGCAGGTAGCTGTAGAGGATCATGCCGACGAGGGCTGCGATGACCAGGGAAAAACCAAAGCTGAACATGCCGTTAAGTGTACGGGGCGAACCGCGGGGTCGGCGTATTCCGGGTGGGTTTTGCGGCGAGGGGCGAACGCGCCCGGCTCTTCTCTCCCCGCCCCTTACGTCTGGCTCCTGCTCCCGGCTCTTACTCCCGCCTCGTACATCCACCGCTAACTCGGTGGCGGTTAAATGGTTCAGCGCCCGGTCGGGTGGGTACCCGCCAGGCGCTGTAACGCTATGAGACGCTATGGTGCGTCGGGGTTTTATGCGTCGAAGCGTGCGATTGCTGCGAACTCGTCAGCCTGCAGGGATGCGCCGCCGACGAGCACGCCGTCCACGTCTTCCTTGCCCATGATGGAGGGTGCGGAGGAGGACTTGACGGAGCCGCCGTAGAGAACGCGGACCTTCTCTGCAACGTCTGCGGAGTAGAGCTTAGCGATTTCTGCGCGGATTGCTGCGGACATTTCCTGTGCGTCGTCTGCGGTTGCGACCTTGCCGGTGCCGATTGCCCAGACGGGCTCGTATGCGATGACGAGGGTTTCTGCCTGCTCTGCGGTCAGACCTGCGATGGAGCCGCGCAGCTGCTCGAGGGTGTACTCGACGTGGGTGCCTGCTTCGCGGATTTCGAGGGGCTCACCGACGCAGAGGACGGGGGTCAGGCCGTGCTTGTATGCTGCCTGGACCTTTGCTGCGCACAGCTCGTCGCTTTCGTGGTGGTAGGTGCGGCGCTCGGAGTGGCCGACGAGCACGAAGGTTGCGCCGAGCTTGGAGAGGAATGCGCCGGAGATTTCGCCGGTGTATGCGCCGGAGTCGTGGACGGAGAGGTCCTGGCCGCCGTAGAGGATGTCCAGCTTGTCGCCTTCGACGAGGGTCTGCACGGAGCGGATGTCGGTGAAGGGCGGGAAGACGGCTACTTCGGTTGCGGAGAAGTTGAAGTTTGCGTCGTCGAGGGTCCATGCGAGCTTCTGGACGAGGGTGACTGCCTCTGCGTGGTTGAGGTTCATCTTCCAGTTGCCTGCGATGAGGGGCTTACGCGACATAGTTCGCTCCTTAGCTTTCCCGCGCGGTATGCCGGGCGGGGTTGTTGTTCGGAATTTTCCTTTTCTATTTAGAGGGTTGGCGGCATATTTTCACTGGTTCGGCGCGGTTTTATGCTGTGCCTTGACTATTCTCACCCCGCGCTCGCTGATCGTGTGGAACCCCGGATACGAAGTACCGGCAGGGTGGAGCTTAGGGGGCTCTACCCTGCCGGTATTCTGCCGGTGGTGTTTGTCTACGGTGTGTTAGTACCTGCCGCCGTTGAGAGCGGACAGCAGAAAAGAAAAGGTAATGGCGATAATGATTGCTTCGAGTGCCATCACTCGTGCGCATAAGCCGAGGGACTGTGCCCAGGGCATCTTACGGGTGGCGATTGCTTCGGTAATCCAGGTGACGAGTGCACAGTATGCGAAGGCGATACACACCCAGATAATGATGCTCGCAATAATCAGCAGGGGCGCGTTAGGCCCTGTCGTGTACGTCAGGTATAGCGACATTAGAGGTATCCCGCCGATAGACACTCCAAGGGGAACCGCAACCAGGAGGCAGATAAGCGAGTAGAGGCCCATGCGCTTAGGCTCTGCGGGCGCGGGTGCTACCGCCTCAGCAGGAGCCGCGGATGCGGCACCATCTACGGCGGGGTCTTGCGCGGGACTCTGGAGGGCGGTTGCGGTAGGTACTGCAGTAGCTTCTACCGTGGTGCTTTCTGCAGCGTTGTTCTGCACGGTGTTTTCCTGTACAGCATTGCTCTGCGCCGTATTCTCCGGCAAGGGGCTGCCCTGCACGGCGCTGTCCTGTGCGGGCGCGCCGGGGTTCTGGGGCGACTGTTCCATATGTCTCCTAGGGTGGTTGGTGTGGTGTGGTTATTGGTTATGTCGTGCGAATACCTGGAAGGTGAGTTCTATACCTCTAGCCCTTCAAGGGAGAATCCCGGAGGGTACAGCGGCGTGGCGTCCTTATCGTCTTCCACCAGCACCCAGCGGCCGCGCAGGTGCTCCGCGCAGAGGAAAGCGTACTCTTCCTCACCGGTCTTCAAGAACTTATCGATGGGTAGCTTCTCCCCCGTTTGGGGCACGTAGAAGACAGCCTCATCACGAATACGTCGCCTTGCCTGGTATCTCAATATCTGCCGACCATTCTTACTGCGGTCATTAATACCGGCGGTGGTAACCTGCAGGCGGTACACATCCTGACCGGCGATAAGCCAGCCGCGATTTTCCCGGTACAGCCGAAGAAGCTCAGGGGAAATAATCTCTTCGGGGTTGATCACTTCAGAGAGCGGTTTGGTATCTCCGGTGTAGTAGAAATAGTTCAGGGCGGCATAAAAGTACGCCTGAAAAATATAGAAACCACCGCGGTTATACTCATTCATTCCCGGCTGCAGAACGGGGTAGGGCACATTCTGGGCTGCATGCTCTTCAGTGGCGGGTACGTACCTGCCGTTGCGTTCGTAGGCGGTGTAGACCATAAACCCCGCTGCGCTTCCACGGTCTACGTAACCAGCATCAAACTTCTCATCAGGTTCTAGAGCGATTAGTGCCCTATCCCATTTAAGAAGACGCATTTTCTGCTTTTCCTCATCATTGGCGAGGATACCGGCCTGTCGACCGACGAAGAGAGCGCCGAGGACTCCCACGCCCCCTATTGCGAGGGTACGACGAGAAAAACGGGGCTTTCGCGGCTCCGACTGATGAGCAAGTAGCTGACCAGAAGATACCGGATGAGCTTCCTGGGAGGAGTTCTGCTGGATGCTCGTCTCCTGTTCCTTACGTTGGGGTCCCATGGTTATACCTCCTTTTCAGGGATGAAGTGAATATCCCATCCGGGATCGAGGAAACGCGAGCGCAAGGTCCCGTGGATTGCTCCGTCGCGAAGGAGTCCGCGCGTGTCGAATTCGGCGATGGGCTGTAGCTGCCCGGTGTCTTTCCGGAAGACTTTTGCTTCGGGAAGGATGTCGAATTTGACGTTCCAGTCGAAGATTTTTTGTTCTTCGTTGTGGATGCGCGGTTGTGCTTCGAGAATGTGCATGGTCAAGATTTGTTGGTTGGGGGTGATGACCCACCCTTTTCCGTCGTCAAAGATATCTTGGATGGCGGGGAAGAATAGTTCTTCGGCGGTCATTGCATATTCGAGGCGACGCGAATCGGATGCCAAAAGCATATAGTTTTGGCATTGATAATAGTAGATATTATAGAATTCCAAATCAGCGGACGTTAGAAATTTAGTAAACGTATAGCTGTAATCTGGCGGCGGTGCAGAATATGCAGGGTGCTGCTGGTCTGCCGGGGTGTAAATCCCAATCATGTCAGTATCGACAAGATGGTATGCTCCCCTATAGTCTTCTTGATTGAAGAATTTTTTAGTCCACTCAGGGTCGACAGTCATTTCCTCTCCTTCTAAAAATATGTCTCTGATCGCCAAATGCTATTTTGAATTCACGAATCTATTTCGTGTATCCGGCGACAGAAACACCCTTGGGCAACAAAAGATCCCCTTGTAGATTTTCGTCAACGCTTACCCAGCGTCCATCCAAAAACTCTCCGTAGAAATCTATAGTTGGGTGGCGGTCAGTATGAAACATATCCCGAAAATATTTCACTTCGCCGGTATCGCGATACACAAAATAGGCGTCTCCATATATCGACAATTCCGTCTGCAGCTTGTATATTTTTCGTCCCTGAATCTCTCGGCTACCGTATCCGTGAGTTTCCACCATATACGATTCAATTTCTTGATCCGAAACAATCCACCCCTGGTTATTGGCTATAAATTCGTACACATTGGGAAAGATAACTTTCTCGGGGTCAACAATCTTTGCTAGGGGGTTCAAGATCACCGGTCAAATACCCGTAGTTCTTGGCAGCGTTATAGTAGGCGAAGAACAAGTACATACCTGAAATATCGTATGTATTCATCTTCTCGCGGATAACTGGGTAGGGTACATTCTGTGCGGGTGCCTCACGGGTTGCGGGAACGTAGAGACCGTCCTTGCGGTATGCGGTGTACACCAGCCGACCAGATAGACCTGCTGCAGTATTCTTGTAGCTTTCCTCTGCAATTGTTGTTGCAGGCTCGGCGGCGGCTAGTGCTTGGTTTCGCTTCCATGAGGCATCTTCTTGCGCGATTCGCTCGTTTAGCGAAGCTTTCCAGTTTGAGCCAGCCACATACAGACCCGATGCTGCGGCAGTGCCTACTACAGCAGATCCCAGTAACAGGGCACGACGAGAGATTTTGGGGTTCTTTTTCTGCTCTGATGGGTTATTGCCGGTTGAGGATTCCCGAAGAGCAGGAGTGTTATTGTTTTCCTTCACTGTTTTCCTTTCCTTTAGTTCCCCTGCACTGGGTCATATGTGGGGGTAAAGTTTACTTCCCACTTGGGGTCCAGGAATCGACACACCATAGTTCCGTAGATGGACCCACCTGTAACAATGTTGCGAGTGTCAAAATCAGTAATCGGGTAGAGCTTTTTCTCCCCCACGATAAAGACTTTCGCCTCTGGTTTCAGGTCGTATCGAACGTTAATTTCGCATACGTGATTTGCTTCATCCACAATACGGGGCTGAGGTTCAAGAATCGTGAAATTAAGAATTCGCTGGTTCGGGGTAATGACCCAGCCACTAGCGTTGTCGTAGAGCTCTTGGATGGTGGGGAAGAACAATCCGCCTAACATATTTTCAAGATGAAGTCGTCGCGAGTCTCCGGATAGAAGCATATAGTTCTGATAATTTGCATAATAAGTGACCGCGATATTCATGGAAGAAGCCGTCATATTACGCTCATATGTGCTGTTGTAGTATGGCGGCGGCGCAGCGTATGCGGGATGTTCTTCCGTTGCCGGTTCATATATGCCGATATTAAATACATTTTTCGGATCATTGATTGCCTCGCGGTAATCATAATCGTCATGGAATGGTTTTGCGTAGGCATTGTGCTTCGGAGAAGCGCTAGCTGTTGCCGAAGGGTTTCTTTTGATTTATTATCTTTGGTTTTTGGCGTGGATGAGCAGGCACTCAAAGTTAAGACGCTGCCAACGCCAAGCACGCCCTTCATAAAACCTCTACGAGAGCTACGAAAAATCATAGTCACAGCAATAATCCTTGGGGTTACATAAATTTTCTACATTTGTTGTGAGTTGAAATATCTAATGCATCAACTTATGAAGAACACTCATTGTTCAGATAACAAATGAGATCATTAAACGAATAAATACCTTTAGCGAATCAACATCTGACTCGTCTGAGTTAGGTATTTGAGATGAATCGTGAGAGCCTCAGCGCTCTCATCTTTAAAAGGCGCAGGGACGGCATGAGCCTGAAAAGTAACCATGTGTTTAGCTTCCGGAAGTTGAAGTTGATGTGACGGTGAACGAGCATCCTCGCCCACACCTCAAGGTAACACACGCACACTCTGCATACGAACTCAGCAAGACGGATTCCATCTCCCCTAGCCAACCACGAGGAGCCAACCTCAAAAGCCCAGCAAGAAACCCCCACCAGCACAGTACCGAAAGTACCGCACCGGCGGGGGTCCTAGAAAAGCACTACAGCTGCCCGAATCCTTGCGGGTAGATCGGCTCGTAGGTGTTGCGGTTGCTGTAGCCGTCGCGGTCAGCCACAATCACCCACTGCCCGCGCAGATGCTCCACAGCCAGCGAGAAACGCCCCAGATACTTCAAATATTTGCGGATATCTTGCTTCTCCCCCGTCTCCTTAACATAAAACGCAAGGTCTTTAGCCTTAGTCGTGTACAGGGTGCTCACCAGGATATTTTCGGCTCGTATTTTTAGCCTTTTCACCGGCGATAAGATCATCAGCAACATTGGCGCTCAGCACATTCTTATCAGCCGAAATAACCCATCCGCGCTTCTCCCTGTACAGGCGAAGAATTTCGGGGTGCAGCACCTTTTCCGGGTCCGTGACCTTAGAAAGAGGCTCCGTATCGCCCGTGTGGTAGAAGTAATTCATCGACGCAAAGAAGTACGCCAAGAATGCGTACAAGCCGGCGCGGTCGTAGTTATCCATTCCGGGTTGCTGAATAGGGTACGGCACGTTCTGCGCCGCCTGCGCCTCGGTGGCAGGAATGAAGCGCCCCTTACGCTCAAACGCCGTATAAACCAGCGGCCCGGAGGAAGGCCCCAAAGTACGGAGCTCATCGTACTTCTCCGTGGGTTCCAGGCGTACAAATTCCTGGTCACGCTTCTTATCGGCCTGGGATTCCGAACCCGTCCCGTTGAGCAGTTGAGTGCCCCAGCCAAAAGCTATCGCGACGAGAGCGGCACCGGCGAACACGCCAGCCCGTATAAACCTGGCGCGAGAAATCATAGACCTCATGAGCGCTCGTTGCTCGTTGTATCCGGGTCCGTTGTATCCGGGTCCACCAAAGTTATTCGTCATGTTGCTCTCCCTACCCTAGCTCAAACTATTTTCTGGGATGAATTGGACGGGCCTCCACTCATTCGTGAATTGTGTGCGTAGAGTCCCGTGTATTGCACCGTCTCGGATCAGGCCGCGCGTATCAAAAACGGTGATGGGGTACACCTGGTTTGTGTCTTTGCGGTACACCTGAACTTCGGGAAGAATATCGAACCGCACGTTCCATTCCACAATTTTTAGCGTCTCGTCAATGAGGCGCGGTTGCCCTTCCAGCAGGTTCATGGTCAGAATCTGGGGGTTAGGGGTAATGACCCAGCCTTTACCTTCTTCGTAGAGGTCCTGAATGGTGGGGAAGAACATTTCTTCACTGATATTGTCGATCCTTAGAACTGCCGGTTCGGAGGCGAGAATCATGTAGTTTTGGCAGGCGTAGTAGTAGCCCAGGTAGGGGCGAAGGTTTGACACCTTGTAAGCATTCGGCGTGTACCTCACGCCCGGGGCGGGTGCCGAGTAGGCGGGGTGGTCCCGGTTTGCGGGTGTGTAGGGCCCGATCACGCCATCGGCAACGTACGGGTATGTTCCGGTGTAGTCTTTTTCGTCAAAGAGCATTTGAGCGTTTACGGTCATTCTTTGCCTCCTTGGATTCGATGTTCACTAGTTGCCGTTTTCACGAGCTGCCGAGGTGGTTCTGGGCTGCTCGGGGCGGTTGGGTTCAACGGCTGGGCGTCTTCGCCCGCCTGTATTCGCTTGTCTGTATTTGTTTGCCTGTGGAGGTGCGTGCGTCCCCTGCTTCGCTCCCCCGCGGTAACCATATGGGTACCGTGGGGGAGCGCCGGGAACCTCTACATTTCCAGTCTATTAGAGGCACCTCTAACCCTCCCCAGCACAAGCCGCACACCCAGGGAATCCACAGCATATAGCCAGGAAACAGCCCCGCCCCCTGCCCGCGCAGGACTATCCGGGCATGAGCGGGCATGCAGAAACCCCCGCCGGAACGGTACCGAAGTACCGCCCCGACGGGGGTTCCCTACACTAAAACCGTGTACTAAATCTGTGCACCCAGATTAGGCGCCCAGTGCCTCCAGGCCGGGCAGGGTCTTACCCTCAATGTACTCGAGGGAAGCGCCACCACCGGTGGAGATGTGGCCGAACTGCTCATCCTTGAAGCCCAGGTTACGGACTGCAGAAGCGGAGTCGCCACCACCAATGATGGAGAACGCGTCAGACTCAACGATAGCCTGAGCCACTGCGCGGGTACCCTCAGCGAAGGGAGCAATCTCGAACACGCCAACGGGGCCGTTCCAGAAGATGGTCTTTGCGCCCTTGATCTTCTCAGCGAAAATCTCAGCGGTCTTGGGGCCAATGTCCAGGCCCTCAGCCTCTGCGCCCAGCTTGCCGCCGGTCAGGTCCTCAATCGGGCGAATCTCGGTGTTAGCGTCAGCGGAGAATGCGTCAGCCCAGACAACATCCACTGCGGTGATGATCTCGGTGCCCTTCTCGGGAGCTTCCTTCAGGTAACGCAGAACGTTGTCGACCTGGTCCTTCTCCAGCAGCGACTGGCCAACCTCGTAGCCCTGTGCGTATGCGAAGGTGTAGCCCATGCCGCCACCAATGAGGATGGTGTCAGCCTTACCAATCAGGTTGTCAATCACGGCGAGCTTATCGGAAACCTTAGCGCCACCCATGACCACAACGAAGGGACGCTCGGGTCGTTCAGGGTCTTAGCCAGAACGTCAACTTCCTTCTTCACCAGGTCACCCAGGTATGCGGGCAGGCGCTTAGCAACGTCGTAGACGGAAGCGTGCTTGCGGTGAACTGCACCGAATGCGTCGTTCACGTATGCGCCGTTCTCGCCGGTCAGTGCGACCAGCTCGTCAGCGAATTCGCCGCGCTCTGCGTCATCCTTGGAGGTTTCGCGTGCGTCGTAGCGGACGTTCTCAACGACCAGAACTTCGCCGTCAGCCAGGGCTGCTGCCTTAGCCTTTGCGTCCTCGCCTACCAGGTCGGTTGCAACCTTCACGGGCACGGATGCCAGCTCAGCCAGGCGTGCAGCTGCCGGTGCGATGGAGTACTGGGGGTCAACCTTGCCCTTGGGGCGGCCCAGGTGTGCGGTCACGATAACGCGTGCGCCAGCCTTGGCAAGCTTCTCAATGACGGGCAGGGATGCGCGGACGCGGCCGTCGTCGGTGACAACGCCGTCCTTCAGGGGTACGTTCAGGTCGGAACGGACGAGAACGTGGCGGCCTGCGACGCCTTCTTCGAGCAGTTCGGACAGTGCCTTAGCCATAGGAATTCCTCCTGGATAGGTGGGTTTATATACCGTTTCCATCATACCGAACATTAGGGTGATTGACAGCCTTAGTAAAATAGCTTTTATATGGTGTTTTTCCGCAGAATATCGCGGATATTCGCACTCTCTATCAGCTATTTTCTTACGGTATTTTTGACCCAAAAAGGGCGACGGAAAATAGTATGTTTATACATTTTGGGGTTTTATTAAGACCCTTTACACAGAGCCTTGGTACAGCAAACCCCGACTCCCCCGCTTGATGCGGTGGTGCCGGGGTTCACTATGCGTTAGTTACGCGGGGTGACGCTTACACTCGGTGAGCGTCGTAAGCCTATTGGGGCTTAGAGGGATGCCACAACCTTGTTGGTGAACATCACGAGGCGTGCAACGTAGCCGTACTCGTTGTCGTACCAAGCGATAACCTTCACCTGGTCGCCGATGACCTTGGTCAGCGGTGCGTCGAAGACGGTGGAGATGGGCTCACCCTCAATGTCCTTGGACACGATGGGATCCTCGTTGTACTTGATGATGCCCTTCAGGGGACCCTCAGCTGCTGCCTTGACTGCTGCGTTGACTTCCTCAACGGTGACCTCGCGCTCAGCGGTGAAGGTCAGGTCGGTGATGGAGCCGGTGATGGTGGGAACGCGGACTGCGAAGCCGTCCAGCTTACCCTTCAGCTCGGGCAGAACCAGGCCAACAGCTGCTGCTGCACCGGTGGAGGTGGGGACCATGTTCACAGCTGCTGCGCGTGCACGGCGCAGGTCGCGGTGGGGAGCATCCTGCAGACGCTGGTCAGCGGTGTATGCGTGGATGGTGGTCATCAGACCCTGCTTGATGCCGAATGCGTCGTTCAGGACCTTAGCCATCGGAGCGAGGCAGTTGGTGGTGCAGGATGCGTTGGAGACGATGTGGTGGTTAGCTGCATCGTACTGGTCGTCGTTCACACCCATGACGAAGGTGCCGTCGATGTTCTTACCGGGAGCGGAGAGGATAACCTTCTTAGCGCCAGCCTCGATGTGTGCCTTTGCCTTGCTGCCTTCGGTGAAGAAACCGGTGGACTCGAGGACTACGTCAACGCCCAGGTCCTTCCAGGGGAGGTTCTGGGGGTCACGCTCAGCGAGGATCTTGATTTCCTTGCCGTCAACAACCAGCGCGCCTTCCTTGACCTCAACCTCTGCGTTGAAGCGACCCATGATGGAGTCGTACTTGAGCAGGTGTGCCAGGGTCTCAACATCGGTGAGGTCGTTGATTGCGACGATCTCGAAGCCGACGCCCTCGGTCTGAGCTGCGCGGAAGAAGGTGCGGCCGATGCGGCCGAAGCCGTTGATTGCTACGCGTACAGTCACTGGAGTATCTCCTTGTCAGTGCGTTGGTGGCGGTGTACAAATCCGATGCCTTGTGGGCTCTGGTTTAGTCGGATTTGTCCGTGCTCTATGTTGCCCGGTGCGTTCCGCCGTTGTTGGTAATAATCCTACCCTAGTTTGTGTGTGTTTTGGTGTGTTATATCGAGAAATTTTTGTGAGTTGCGCCATAAAAACCAGCAAAAACCCGTTGTTTTCTGTTGGTTTGCGTTGTGTTCATGCTTAGAAAATGTTGCGATACGGTCACGGCAACATAAACACACATGAAACACACATTTACTAAAAACCGCGCCATATCAAGGCAAAATCTGAGGGTAAAAAATACCCTTTCACCTGCGAATGGGTTTCAATGACGCCCCATGAGCTCGCACGCAGTGCAATTTCTCACGCGAAAACAGACGAGCCCAACGTAAGACACACCACAGCCTCAAAACGGGTTAAATACGCTCCCGGCACACAGTTTTCGTGTCGTGTTTCGTGTCGCCCGCGGCGCATTATACGGGAACACCGCGCAGGAACACCGCATGAGCACATCCGCGGACACACGGCACAAGCACACAGCACAAGCACACAGCGCAGGGTCAACACGGGCACGCTGGATAGGCGACTAGTACACGATCCTAATAAACGACCAGTGCCACAGCACCCAGCCCCGAATGAGCCGACAGCACCGGCGGCAGCGCACTCACCAAAAACTCCGGCGCCGAAGAAGCGGCGGCATCATGAACTAGGGAGCTCTCCCCCAGCATCTGCTGAACCTGCTCGTACAGCTGCACCGCCTGCGCCGCATTACCAACATGATGCACCGCAACCACCTCACCGCGCGGGGATGCGGCAAGCGAAGAACTGGCGGGGTCGGTGGCAGTAGAGCCCACGGAAGCAGAGCTGAGCGCCGCCGCATGCTGATGCTCACGGCAGGTTTGCACGGTCACCTCCACCAGGCGCTCCAGGGCGCGCGCCGCAGTGCGGGGGCGCTCCACATACGCCAGCTTGCCCTCGGTAATCGTGCCAATCGGCTTAATCTGGAACATTTGACCCACCATCGCCAACGCCGGGGAAACACGGCCACCTCGGCGCAACGCATCCAGGGTCGGGATATAGAAGTAGAGCGTGGACTGCTCGCAGACGGACTGAATGTAGTCCACCAGCTGCGCCACAGTCGGGTAGTCAGAGCTCGGGTAGTCAGGGCTCGGAACAAAATCAGAGGAAGCAGAGTTCAGCACCTCCAGGGCGCGCACCACCGCATGACCGTAGGCACCGGCGACCGTGCGGCTATCCACCACGCTCACGCCCTTAGAACCCAGGCGGCTCAGGCGGGCACCGGTGCGTGCCGCCTCCACCGTGCCCGAGAGCTCACCGGACAGATGCACCGATACCACATGCGTAAAACCTCGCGACGCCAACTCGTCATACACATCAGCAAACACGCCCGGCGCGGGCCCGGAAGTGCTCACCGTCTGACCCATCACGTGCGCAAGCATAATCGCCTCATCCACCTCGGCGGCGGTCAAATCCTGCAGCTGACGATCCGGTGAACCGGGCGTGCGAATAGTCACCGGCATCGGAACGAGCACAAAATTACCGCGAGCGCTCAGGCGCTGCACGAGCTCCGGGTCGAGGGCGGCGGCGCTATCGGTCACCACGGCAATGCGGTTCTCTGCTTTGTTCTCTCGCTCCATATTCCGGCCCTTCTTCCGGTTCGTCAGTGCGTGATTCGATGACGAACCCTCTCCTAGCGTTCCCTGAACATTATGGCACTCATCACTACCGCAGTACAGCAAAGCCCCGCAGCGCCTCCGGCACGTTCCGTAGAACGAGCCGAAGCCACAGCGGGGCTTGTACTTTATCTAAGAAACTTCCTTTATCTAAAAAGCTTAGATCACGATGTTCACGAGCTTAGGCGCACGCACAATCACCTTGCGGATCTCGGCGTCACCAATCGAACGCTGAACAGCGGCATCCGCCAGAGCCAGCTCCTGAAGCTCCTGCTCGGAAATATCCTTCGCAACCTCCAGGCGAGCCTTGACCTTGCCCTTAATCTGCACAATAGCGGTGACGGTGTCATCCACCAGCAGAGCCGGGTCAACCTCGGGGAAGCCCGCGGTCAGAACCGGGGTGTCGTGGCCGAGAGCGTGCCACATGTCCTCAGCGGTGTAGGGTGCGTACAGAGACAGCAGAATCGCGATGGTCTCAGCAGCCTTGCGGACAGCCGGGTCAGCCGCGCCAGCACCGGAGTCAATAGCCTTACGGGTAGCGTTCACAAGCTCCATGGTCTTAGCAACAACCACGTTGAACTTGCCGTTATCCAGCAGGCCCTGAACCTCGTGCACGGTGCGAGCAATCAGCTTCTGCAGCTCCAGGTCACCGGTGGTTGCGTCCACGCCGGGTTCGCTGGTGATGTCCTGAGCCACACGCCATGCGCGAGCCAGGAACTTCTGCGAACCAGCCGGGGAAACATCCGCCCAGTCCACGTCGTCCTCGGGCGGGGACGCGAAAATCATAGTGGTGCGGATAGCGTCCACACCGAACTTGTCGAGCTGCTCGCCCAGGTTTACGCCGTTACCCAGCGACTTGGACATTGCCTTGCCGCCGTTGAGCACCTGACCCTGGTTCATGAGCGCCTTGAACGGCTCATCGTGCTTGATCAGACCCAGGTCGCGAACAACCTTGGTGAAGAAGCGTGCGTACAGCAGGTGCAGAATAGCGTGCTCCACACCGCCAACGTACATATCGACGGCACCCCACTCGCTCATAGCCTGCGGGTCGAAAGGAGCCTTGTCGTAGTTCGGGGAAACGTAACGCAGGAAGTACCAGGAGGAATCCACGAAGGTGTCCATGGTGTCCGAGTCACGGCGAGCCTGCTTGCCACACTCAGGGCAAGGCACGATAGCCCAGTCATCAGCGGCAGCAGGGGCGACTGGCCCTTAGGAGCCAGCTGCTCACCGCGCAGGTTATCGGGCGCGCACCGGCAGCTGATCCTCAGGCACCAGAACCTCGCCACAATCCTCACAGTGAATCACGGGGATGGGGGTACCCCAGAAACGCTGGCGGGACAGCAACCAGTCACGCAGACGGTAAATGACCTTACCCTCACCGGTGCCGGCAGCCTCAACCAGCTCAATAGCCTTAGCGAGCGCCTCAGCCTTCGGCAGGCCGGGTCAGCTCACCGGAGTTGATGAGCACGCCGTCACCAGCTGCGGCAACACCGCTGGTAGCCGGGTCCTCAGCGCCCTCAACGTCCAGAACCTTCACGATGGGCAGGTCGAACTTCAGGGCGAACTCAAGGTCACGCTGGTCGTGCGCGGGCACAGCCATAATCGCGCCGGTACCGTAGTCAGCGAGCACGTAGTCAGAAGCCCAGACGGGCAGCTTCGCGCCGGTCAGCGGGTTAATCGCGTAGCGGCCGGTGAACACGCCGGTCTTCTCGCGGTCGGAGGACTGGCGGTCAATATCGCTCAGTGCCTTAATGTCTTCGCGGTACTGCTCCAGGGCAGCCTTGTGCTCGGGTGCCACGATCTGCTCGGCGAACGCCGCATCCGCAGCAACCACGATGAAGGTTGCGCCGTACAGGGTGTCCGGGCGGGTGGTGAACACGGTGAAGGACTCAGCAGCCTGGTCCTCGGTCGCCTCAATCTCGAAGCGCACCTCAGCACCCTCGGAACGACCAATCCAGTTGCGCTGCATGAGCAGAACACGGTCGGGCCACTTGCCCTCCAGCTGCTCCATGTCGTCCAGCAGCTGCTGTGCGTAATCAGTGATCTTGAAGTACCACTGGTTCAGCGACTTCTTAGTCACGGTAGTACCGCAACGCTCACACGCACCGTTCACAACCTGCTCGTTCGCGAGCACGGTCTGGTCCTTGGGACACCAGTTGACCATGGAGTCCTTACGGTACGCCAGGCCCTTCTTGTAGAACTGCTCGAACAGCCACTGAGTCCACTTGTAGTACTCGGGGTCCGAGGTGTGCAAGCGGCGGCTCCAGTCAGCGGCAATAGCGTAACGCTTGAAGGACTCAGCCTGAGTCTCAATGTTCTTGTACGTCCACTCCTTGGGGTGAGTGTCGTTCTTAATGGTCTGCGTTCTCAGCGGGCAGGTAGAAGGAGTCCCAGCCAATCGGGTGCAGAACATCGTAGCCGCACTGCTTGAAGTAGCGGGCGTTCATGTCACCAATAGCGAATGCCTCCGCGTGACCCATGTGAAGGTCACCGGAGGGTACGGGAACATATCCAGCACATACTTGCGGTACCCTTGGGGGCGTCACCGGTGGGCTGGAAAACCTTCGTTTCGTCCCAGTAGGGGCGCCACTGGCTTCCATAGCGCGGAAGTCGTACGCATTTTCGTTGCGTTCGGTCTCTACCTGAGCAGACACAGCGATTCCTTTAAAATAAAGACAGGGTTGATAAAAAAACTTAACCCTCCAAGTGTAACGCGAAACCCGCACCGCGCCAGAGTTGAGTCGCCTCGACTACCAAATGGACGGCACCACCCACCCGACCACCTGCGCAATCACCCGCCCAACCACCGATGCGGCAGTCGGGTTTTCAGAGCCCTTTCAGGCTTCTCCCTAGAATTAAGAACGGGACTTAGCCGTCCCAGTACCCAACCCGCGAAAGGTACCCATGACCTCCACCGTTACCCCGGACTCCCCCAACACCTCAGTTCTTGAGGGCGTGCCCGGCCCGCTCATTCCCGGCACCCGCCACGACGCCCTCATTGGTGACGGCGCGCAGGCGGTCATGACCCGCTACTGGCAGTACGGCAAAGGCATGAACGACGGAACCTTCCCCGAAGGCTCCTACCCCGTGCTGCTCGTGCACGGCTTCCGCGGCGACCACCACGGCCTCGAAATCATCGCGAACTACCTGCTGAAGCTCATCCCGAACGTCAGCATCATCAGCCCCGACCTGCCCGGCTTTGGTCGCTCCGCAGACCTGCCCGAAAATGCTCAGGGCGGAGACAACATCAACGCGTACGTGGCGTGGCTAAACGACTTTGTGAAGCACACTAACCCCGCCCGCAAGGATGCACAGCCCCTGCCGCTGCACCTGGTCGGCCACTCCTTCGGCTCCATCGTCACCAGCGCCTTCGCCGCCGCACACCCGAACTCGCTCGCGCTCCTCTCGCTCATCAACCCGATTAGCGAGCCCGCCCTCGAAGGCAGCCAGCGCGTCGCCTCCCGCCTCGCCTCCCTCTACTACCGCGCCGGCGCGGCACTCCCCGAAAAAATCGGCTACCCGCTGCTACGTTCGCAGCTAATTACCCGCGCCTCCAGCGAAGTCATGATGCGCACCAAAGACAAGGCAATGCGCCGCTTCATCAACGGCCAGCACGCCGCCTACTTCGGCTCCTTCGGCTCCCGCCGCGGAGTGCTCAGCGCCTACGAAGCGTCCATTACGCACACCGCCGCCGAATACGCCGCCGCCATCCGAGTACCGGTGCAGATGCTCGTCGCCGAAGATGACGACCTGGGCACCCCCGAAACAGCTCGCGCCATGTACGCGACGCTCACCTCCCGCGACCTGCCTGATTCCTCGACCGGCGCCCGCGAGCGCCTGGACATGATCCCCGAAGTCGGGCACCTCATCCACTACGAAACCCCTCGCCGCGCCGCGGAACTCATCGCCGATTTCGCCGCCGACCACTCAGGGAACGAGGAAGTAAGGAACCAACATGAAACTCATGGTTGACGCCCGATACACCCGTATCGGCTTCCACGACGGCATCAGCCGCTACACCGCGTCCCTGCTGGGCGCGCTCAAAACCCTCATCGATACCGGTGACGAAGCCGCCGCCGACCTCGACCTGACCATGATTATTAGCGACGAGCGTCAGCTGGATATGCTGCCGGATTTGCCGCACGTGAAGATCTGCTCGCCCACCGGCCCGCTCGAACCGACCGCCTCGCTGCAGCTGAACAAGTATGCGCCGGATGTGGTGTTCTCCCCCATGCAGACCATCGGCTCCACCGGACGCAAGTTCAAGCTGATTCTCACCCTGCACGACCTGATTTACTACTCGCACCCGACCCCGCCCGGGTTCCTGCCCGCACCGGTGCGCGTGGGCTGGCGACTCTTCCACAAGACCTACACCCCGCAGCGCTTCCTGCTCAACCACGGCGACGCGGTCGTGACGGTTTCTGAGTCGACCGCCTCGCTGATTCGTGAGCATGAGCTGACCACCAAGCCGCTGTTCGTGGTGCCCAACGCCCCGCAGCCCGGCAGCGTCGTCTCCCGCCAGACCGCCCTGGAACGCGCCACCACCCGCGAAGAGAGCAGCCCGTCAAGCACCTGGTGTACATGGGTTCGTTCATGCCGTACAAGAACGTAGAAACCCTGTTGCTGGCGATGCGTTCCCTGCCGGATTACCGCCTGCACCTGCTGTCGAAGATGCCGCCGCAGCGCCTGGTGCAGCTCACCGACGAACGCCTCATCGGTGAGAACGTGGAGGTGCACAACGGCGTGAGCGACGAGGAGTACCAGCAACTGCTCCGCCAGGCGCACGCCCTGGTGACTGCCTCCCGCGAGGAGGGTTACGGCCTGCCCGTGGTTGAGGCTCAGGCTACCGGTTGCCCCGCGGTGATTAGTGACATCCCGATTTTCCGTGAGATTGCGCCGCACGCCGTGTTCGCGCCGGTTGACGGTGCCCCGGAGGCGCACGCCGCCGACTGGGTGAAGGCTATCCGTTCCCTGGAGGACACCGCCGTTCGCGAGCGCGTCATCATTGACGGCCTGTCGGATGTGCGCCGCTACTCCTGGCGCAACTCCGCGCTCAAGCTGCTGGAGGTCGTGCGCGGGCTCTAAGGCCTGCGTTAGGCAAAGAAATGCCGCCGCACTCCCCCGAAACTCGGGAGGGTGCGGCGGCATTCTCGTATTTAGTTTGTGGTCGCCGGGTAGCATATGTGGCTTGCGGTAAGGGAGTGCAAGGATGGCTTGCGACAAAGGTCTACAAGCGGCGGTTCTCTACACACTTCCTCCGCGCCGACGCAGGGAACCCGCCCTCGCAGAGCTCGGGCACCCTGAGGGCACATCCGGAAGGTGCAGCCTCACCGCATCACACCGGAGCAGAAATCCTTAGACCGTAGCAAAGCTACCGGTACGAGCCGCTTCCTTCGCAGCCAGCTCATCTGCATGACCGTACGCGTAGAAAATCTTCGCGTCATCCAGCTCAGCAAAACGAGCCAGGTAGCGGCACACCGCGCCACGCTGAGCCTTCGTCATCGAGGACAGCAGTACAGGGTCAGGGTGAGTAATGCCGTTGTCGCGGCTCGGTGCCGAATCGCCAAATTCCGGGCTCGTAATCATAGGCAATATTGGTGAAGCTCATCGGCGAGAACCTTTCCTTAGGGCGTTTCTTAGTGGAGCGCCGCAACAATGCAGACGCTACCGGAGGCAACACCGCGAAAAGAACCTACGGAGATCATCGGAAGTCTCTTCGCAGTAGTGGTTGTGATACCTCTAAACTACCCAAGAGCTAATCAATGTTCAAGAACCATCAGGGAACGCCCCCATAGTGGACACGTCCCCGGTTGTCAGGAAGAAATCAGGGGCATCATAGCGGCATGGGACCGCCGAGTTCCCAACCGAACTAAAGCCCACCCGAAAGCCAATGTGAAAGCCAGCGTGAAAGCCAGCCCGAAAAGCAGAAATGCTGCCGCACTCACGAGGAGTGCAGCAGCATTTCCAAAGCTAATTATGCAGGCTACGCCATAGTTGCGTAGAGACCGCGTTCAGCATCCTTACGAGCCAGTTCGTAAGCGTGACCGTACGCGTAGAAAATCTTTGCGTCATCCAGCTCAGCGAAGCGCGCCAAGTAGCGGTAAACAGCTCCTCGTTCTGCGCTGGTCATGTCGGAAAGCAACACGGGGTCCGGGTGCATGACGCCGTAATTGTGTACAGAAGCAGACCCGCCGCATGCAGGTTCGTATGCGGGGGCGATCATAGTCTGAGTCATCAGTATTTATCTTTCTTAGGTGCGTGCGGTTGTGAAGCGCACGCGGAGTTGAGTGATAGATACCGCCAATACCACCTCGACAAGCGCCGAAATAGTATCCGCAGTGCTGAATATATTACCGTGGATACGGAGACTACGCCAATTAGAATCACCCAAACCCCAGCAAATCTTAGGTGCACACGAATGCATAAAAATTCTGGGGTGCCCTTCCAGCGGCACCACCTAAGCACCCTAAACTACAGCGCTCTGCCCTGCTTTATTCTCCTGCTTTTTCTCCCCTGCGGGGTTATGTTCCTCTGCATCCTCAGCGTCTTCATCCTCACCGTCAAGACCCAGAAGAGCAGTCACCATCGGCAAAGGATTGAACTCGCTCAGCTGACCCGTACGGTCCACCTTGCGCATCATGAACGCACGCTGCAAACGCCGCTGAGTCCACGGCGAAAGCACCATCATCAGCAGCGCCTCCACCACAAAAATGCTGACCAGAATCCACAGCAGCAGATCCGAAGAACCCGCCTGCTCGCGCAGCTGCTGAGCATCCGCCACCAGACGGTCAAATCCCTCCGAATGCAGGCGCGAGGTATCAAGCCCCGTCAACGCGGACAGGCTCACCGGCGACGCCACATTCAGCAGCACCGACAGCATCAGCAGAAGCACCGCATACAGCCCGTAATGCATGGTGCGCATCAGCTTCTTCACGCGCGCAAAACCGCAGTTCAGTTCCGCACCAATATCGGTGAAAGCCGCCGCCTTCTGCGTCTGCTCACCCTCCGGCATCATGTGCGGCACCAGGCGGTGCGCAAGCATCAACGGCACCGGCGAGCACGCATCAAAATACTGCATGTGACTATTCACCGACGGGCCCGGCAGGGTCACAAAGCTGACGTCTACATCGGCGGGCTGAGTAATATTCGACCTACCAATACTGTCACCACGAGCGGAAATCTCGCACCGGTCAGCCACATCAAGATCCTGCAACATCGGCGCGTAGGCGCGCACATACAGGTGGCAGGCGCTACGCACCGACATCATGAGTACCAGGATCAGCGCTCCCCAAAACGCCACGGAGGCGGGCGTTAGCTCAGGGACCGCGCCCTCAACACGCAACTGCGCCAGCAGTAGCATGAACACCGCGTACAGCATGAAAACGCCGTGCACGAAGAGCAGCGGGATCAGCCACTTCACGTAGGCGCGCGTGCCGTACGGGTTGACCAGGCGCACATCCGCCGGGCTCTTCGCGGAAGGAGTTGCGGAGGTTTTTGCGGAGGCGCTTTCCCCGGGCACTCTTGTGGACAATACGCGCCCTACCCTTGAAGGTACCCGGCACGCTCACAACCAGCGGCACCACACTCAACGCCAGGGGCACCAGCATCGTATAGTGCAGCAGCGAACGGTACGGACCAAACAGCAGGGACGCCTCCACCAGCCAGCAGAACGCCGCAACCGCGCTCACCCACAGAAGCATGGCGCGGTTACGGTAGCCGCCCGCAGCATCCAGGTGCCCCGGAGTGTCGTTACGGTCACTAGCGATAATGCTAATCGGGACCACGCCACTACCCAGACCGTAGAAGAAACGAATCGGCTTCTTACCCGCCGCCGCACGACGACGCAGAAGCTCATAGCTCAAATAGCCGCCCTGCGAATGGGCAAGAATACCCACCGCATCGCTACGGGAACTCAACTCGTCCAGCTGACGATCCAGACGCGCATAAATACGCTCCAAATCGCGCGACTCCGGGCTGGTCGCCGTCTGAATCAGCTGCGTCGGAATAGCCTTCATCAGCGCCCACAGCTCACGGGCACGACGAGCCAAAATCCAGCCCACAATACCCAGGCCGAGCACCGCCGCCAGACCCGTAAACGCACCCTGCGGAGTACCCAGAGACGCCACAAAAGCATCACGGAAAGTCATGAGCGCCATAGCCGCCAGCACCAGCCACAGCGCCACGTTCACGAATCGAGCAGTAGAACGCAACAGGGTGCCCGGCACGCTCACGCCAGGTCGCGCCAGGGGCGCTCATAGTAAAGCAGAACATCAAAAAAACAGCGGCAAAACCGACGCCAACCAGGGCAAATGCTCCTTCAACGGGCGGTAATGTCTGGGCCGCCAGAAGCCCTCCTGAAAAAGGAGGCTGCGGCGAGTGACCGTGCGAACCGGGCGCGGCTTCGGCTGAGGCAGGCGCGGAAGCTCAAGATTAGGCAGCTCGATGTTCGAGAAATCGATGTTCGGGAGCTCTACCTTGGGAAGCTCAATTTTCGGCCAATCTTAGGGAGCTCCACCTGGGAAGTTCCACCTGGGCTCTACCTGGGTAGCTCCACCTTGGGTAACTCCACTTTGGGCAGCTCAACCTTCGGAAGTTCAACTTTCGGCAGACTGATTCTTGTAGATTCTTTGGGCTCGGAGGCTTCGGCGGGTTCTTCCTGCGCGGAGTTCTCTTCAACCTGCGGGCTTTCCTCAACCGGGTCGGCAGGGTCAGCAGGGTACTCCGTGTGCTCAATCGTCAACGAATACGTCAACTCGCTGTGGTGGCTCAGCGGGTTCACCTCAGCGGCAGACGGGAGGGTATCGCCGTCAGGAATCACCTCAACACGAACCCGTCCAGAAAGCCTCCGCGGCGGAGTTCTCTTCGGAGAGCGCGACAGAATCTGTGTTCAGCGCCAGCAGAGTCTGCACACTATGCGCCACAGGCTTGCCAAAATACGCGAGCGTCTCGCCGTGATTCTGGTAGCCGATACCGTGAACCAGCAGACCGCCGCATCGTGATGCTGGCCCTTGCGGTGCAGGGCGCTCTTCGGATGCGCAGAAGCATACTCAGCCAGCCGCCGCTGCTCACCGTCAGGCAGCGCACTACCCTTCAGCAGATGAGGCACCTTCGACACGCCTCTCACCTCCTCGCCTCTGCACACAGCGCGCCCGCAAACCCGCGTGCTCAACGCCCAACCCGGGGCAAAAACCGCCCCTCACTAGAACACTACAGCACGACTAGAAAATCACAGCACGTCCAGGCCGTCACAGCGAATCTGAACCGGACGCTCCCCCACGTTCTTCTTCAACGCCGCAATCGTTGCACGCGTAGCACGCAACTCACGGGTCACCTGCTGCGCAATGCCATACGAGAAAAACATCAGGGTACGCCAATCGCCCTGAACCGGCGCCTCCTCAGAATCCTCCTCAAGAGACTCCGACCAGGCAAAATACCCCTGATCCAGAGGAACCGGACCCACAATACGCAACTGCTCACGCACCCGCTCCAGCAACGCAGAAGAACCCAAGAACTCCTCCATGAAGGCGCGAACATCCGCCTCCGCACCGGTCACCGCAGCCGTACGAACCGCCGGAGGCAGACCCGTCTGAGCGCGCTCCTCCAGCTCCTGACGAGCAAACCACGCCGGATCCCAACGCACCAGCGCCTGCTCCACCGGCGACGGCGAAGCAGTCGTCACCACCGTACCCTCAAGAGCCGCCGGACGAACCAACGCCGCCGCATTCAACCAGCGACGCAACGCCGCCTCCGGGGCACGCAACGAATCAAAACGAAGCATCTTATCGGCATCCAGACAGAAAGCGCCGCCGCACAGCCGCCAAAAGCCACCGGCTCAGCGCCCGGAGTCGCCACCACCAACGCAGGCTCAGGACCAACCGACGCGCGCACATGGTCACCAGCCGAAGAAATCACCGGAACATTCGGGAACGCACGGCCCAACTCCTCAGCAGTACGAGTCGCACCCGCCGCCGAATAACGCCAATGCGTAAAACCACACTCAGAACAACGCCACTGCTGCGCCAAATGACCGCACCACGAACACGACGGAACCGACGAACCCGAAGCCACCGACAAAGGCCCACTACACTCGCCACAACGCGCCGGCATGCGGCAACGCTCACACGAAAACGACGGAATATAACCGCTACGCGCCACCTGCACCAACACAGGACCACGCGCCAACGCCCGACGAGCATGCTCAAACGCCAGGTGAGGAATACGCGCCATCGCCGCCAACGGGTCACGCGCCAACTCAAACTCCGAACCCGTCGAAAAAATACGCGGCGAAAAATCACGCACCAACGCACGCGGCGCACGCACATGAGACGCCCAGCGTGTACGCACCAGACGCGCCGCCTCACTACTCATGCTGAACCCGGCAAACAGCGCCGCAGTATTCTCAGCAGAAGCACGCAGAAGCAACACATCACGGGCATGACAATACGGGGCGCGCTGCTCCACCAGCGAAGAATCGCCGTCATCCCAGCACACCACCAGGCCCAGGTTCGCCACCGGCGCGTAGGCGGCCGCGCGGGTACCAATCACCACCGGCACCTGCCCCAAGCGCGCCTTCACAAACCCGTGATAGCGAGTATGCGGAGTCGAATCAGAACTCAAACGCACAAACGAGTCAGCGGGCAGACGCTCGGCGAGCGCCGCCTCAGAAGATCCAGGTTCTTAGCGGTCGGAACCACCGCAATAGCGCCGCGACCACTGGCAGCAGCAGCCGCGAGTGCGGTCGCCAAAACATCCGCCCACGTGTGCTCCAGGTGACCGGGAAGAACCGTCATCACGGCGCGGGTCGCGGCACCGGCGGCAACATCTTCAATGAACTCCGCGCCGTTCTCGTAATCGGAGAAGACGGAGGCGGCATCCGGCGCGTCCGGGTTCAGCGCCGGCGGGTCCAGCACGAAGGGTGCGAGCGCGCCGGGGTGGCAAGCCAGGCGTACGGGTCGGTAGTGATGGAGGCGGCGCTGAGGCGGCAGAAGGCGGGTAGAAAAGCTCAGATTCCGCGCTCTCGAAGCCACGTGCTCGGAAGCCGCGCTCTCGCGGGAGCATCGGAGAGTGCTTACCGGGGCAGAATCACCCAAATACGCCGACTCGTAACCCGGCAGAAGAGGCGCGTACCTCTTATCCAGCGCGGCAATGCGCGGCGGCACCGCCAGGCGCAGCACGTTCGCCACCGTGGAGGCGTAACGGTCGGCAAGCGCCTCGGCAAGCGCAAAAATTTCGGGCGCAACAGACGGGCACACGCGACAGCACCGACTTGAGCGGCAGCAGCGAGGTGCGCGTCCAATCGGTCGTGGCGGCGCGCTCCTCAATGTAACCGGTCAGCTCGTGGCCGTTGAACAGCACGCACGCGAGCGCCGGGCACCGCATCCTCACTCAGCTCGGCGGGCACGCGGTAATCAAACGTGCGGTCCACCTGCGGCAGAGTGCTATCCACGCGCACACGCGCCACAGGGGTTCGGCACGCCGCTCGCCTCCAACTCGGCGGCAACGTTCACCGGCTCCGGGGCGGCCGGGAATCAGGGCATCACGAAGAGCAGGAAATCCCTGCAACAGGTCAAGCTGTTGCAGGGATTCCTGCTGAGCACCCTAACGGTGCCGAAAGAGTTCGATTCAGAACTGCTCTGAGTCACCCGAATCAGCGTGCTCCTCTACCCTGACAGATATTAGGGAGGAGGACACTGCCGAACGCAGTGCATCCACGCGGTTCAGGCGCTCCCAGGTGAATTCCGGCTCGGTACGACCGAAGTGGCCGTGAGTCGCGGTCTTCTTGTAAATCGGGCGGCGCAGATCCAGTTCGTTAATGATTGCCAGCGGGCGCAGGTCGAAAGACCTCATGCACAGCCTTCTCAATCTTGATCGGGTCGACCTTCTCGGTGCCGAAGGTTTCAACGTACAGACCGACCGGCGCTGCCTGGCCGATAGCGTACGCAACCTGAACCTCGGCGCGGTCAGCAAGACCAGCACCCACAATGTTCTTCGCAACCCAACGCATTGCGTACGCTGCGGAACGGTCCACCTTCGACGGGTCCTTACCGGAGAACGCGCCACCACCGTGACGAGCCGAACCGCCGTAGGTGTCCACAATAATCTTGCGGTACGGTCAGATCGCGTCACCCACGGGGACCACCCTGAACGAAGCGGCCAGCGGGGTTCACAATGAACTTAGCGTTGGAGGAATCCAGCTCGACGCTGCCCAGAACCGGTGCGATAACGTGCTTCTCAATGTCTGCACGCAGGTCAGCCAGGTCGTAGCTTGCGGTGTGCTGGCTCGAAACAACGACGGTGTCCACGGAGACAGGCACGTTGTTCGAATCGTAGCCGAGGGTCACCTGAGTCTTGCCGTCGGGGCGCAGCTCGGTCAGCAGGTACCGTCCTTACGGACCTTGGTCAGACGCTCAGAAGGCGGTGCGCCAGCCAAATCAGGGGCGGGCATCAGCACGTTCGTCTCGTTCGAAGCGTAACCGAACATGATGCCCTGGTCGCCCGCACCCTGGCGGTCGTACTCGTCAGCAGCAATGCCCTGACGAACCTCGAGGGACTCGTACACGCCGGCGTTAATGTCCGGGGACTGCTCGCCAATGGAGACGGACACGCCGCAGAACTCGCCGTCGAAGCCGCGGGTAGAGGAATCGTAGCCGATACCCAGAATGGTCTCGCGCACGATGGAGGGGATTTCGACGTAGCTGGAGGTGGTCACCTCACCCGGCAACATGCACCTGACCGGTGGTTACCATGGTCTCCACAGCAACGTTCGCTGCGGGATCCTGGGCGATGATGCCGTCAAGGATGGCGTCAGAAATCTGGTCACAAATCTTATCGGGGTGGCCTTCAGTCACCGACTCGCTGGTGAATAGGCGCAGATGGTTATTACTCACGGTTTCCACTCTACTGGTTGAGGGCGCGCGAAGATAGCGCGCTCGTAATGATGACGGTTTCCTTCAATTATGACACGTTTGTTAAGCGCCATTACGAGGCGGGGTGCTGCGTTCACACCCCGGGCGGGCCTTCACTCAGCGCCAGCCAGAGGATTAGGTCAGCGCCGCCAGAATCTTCTGAGCCAACGCCGGACCAATACCCGGCACCGCCGTCAGCTCCTCGGCGCTCGCCTGCTTAATCTGAGCCACCGACCCGAAGTGCTTAATCAGCGCGGCACGCTTCACCTCGCCCAAACCGGGCACCTCATCCAGGGCGGAGGCGACCATCGCCTTACCGCGCTTAGAACGGTGGAAGGTGATAGCGAAACGGTGCGCCTCATCGCGGATGCGCTGCACCAGGTACAGCGCCTGCGAAGTGCGCGGTAGCACGACCGGGTAGTCGTCGTCCGGCAGCCACAGTTCCTCCAGGCGCTTAGCGATGCCGGCAACGTACACGTCCGTAATGCCCAGATCGCTCAGCGCGGCGGATGCGGCAGCCACCTGGGGCGGGCCGCCGTCCACGAGCACCAGGTTCGGCGGGTAGGCGAACTTCGCAGGCTCGGGCGTGGAGGCGTCAATCTCGCCGGAGTGCACGGGCGCGGCTTCGCGTTCCGCCTGCTGCGCCAGGTGCCTCTTGAAGCGGCGCGTGATGACGTCGTACATGCTGGCGGTATCGTCACGCGCGGCGTCGCCGGTAATGCTGTAGGTGCGGTAGGCGTTCTTCGCGGGCATGCCGTCCTCAAAGACGACCATGGACGCGACCACGTTCGTGCCCTGCACATGCGAAATGTCGTAGCACTCGATGCGCAGCAGCGGGTCCGGTAGCTCCAGCGCTTCCTGCAGCTCCACGAGGGAGGCGCTGCGGGTGGTCAAATCGCCGGCACGGCGGCTCTTGTGCAGGGTCAGCGACTGGCGCGCGTTCTCGGCGACCGTCTTCATGAGCTCTGCCTTGTCGCCGCGCTGCGGGACGCTAATCTCCACGGGGCCGCCGCGCACCTCCGCCAGCCAGGACGCCAGCTGCTCCTTTATTCTCGGCTCCACCGGCACGAGCACGGAACGCGGAATATCGTAGCTGTTCAGGCTCTTCTCGGCGTCCTTCTGGGAGGCGAGGCTCGCCGCAATATCGCTGTACACCTGCGCGATGAGCTGCTCGATGAGCTGTGCGTCGGTGCTGTCGTTGACCTTCTCCACGATCCAGCCGCGCTGGCCGCGGATCCTGCCGCCGCGCACGAAGAACACCTGAACGGACGCCTCCAGGTCGTCCTCAGCGTAGGCGAACAGGTCGGCATCCACGGTCGCGCCGAGCACCACGGCGTTACGCTCAAACGCCTTAGTCAGCGCGGCAATATCGTCACGAAGAATCGCGGCGCGCTCAAAGTCCATATCAGCTGCGGCGGCTTTCATTTCCGCGGTCAACTGGGCGATATGCTTCTCAGCGCCACCACCCATAAACCGGGTCAGCCCGCGCGCCAACTCGCGATGCTCCTCGGCGCTAATCTTACCCACGCACGGCGCCGCACACTTATCGATATAACCGAGCAGGCAGGGCGTACTGCTATTCTTCGCGCGGTTAAACACGCCGTTCGTGCAGGGTACGCACCGGGAAAACGCGCAGCAGCGCATCCAGGGTTTCACGAATCGCCCACGCCTGCGAATACGGGACCAAAAATAGCGCACGCCCTTACGGCGCTCGCCGCGGGTGACCATCGCGCGCGGGTACACGTCATTGACGGTAATCGCCAGGTACGGGTACGACTTATCGTCGCGGAACGCAATGTTGAAGCGCGGCGAAAACTCCTTAATCCAGGTGTATTCGAGCTGCAGCGATTCCATCTCGCTCGCCACCACGGTCCACTCCACGCTCGCCGCCGTATGCACCATCGCGTAGGTCTTTCGGGCTCAGCGTCTGCGGGGACGCAAAATAGCTGTTGAGGCGGTTGCGCAGGTTCTTCGCCCTTACCCACGTAGATGACGCGGCCGTCAGCATCGCGGAAACGGTAAACGCCCGGGTCGGTGGGGATTTCGCCGGGGGCGGGGCGGTAGCTGGAAGGCTCTGCCATGGGTACTTTCTCCTCGCTCTACTGGGCTTTGCTGCTGGGCTGCTACGGGGTCGGTGCGGGGTTGCCACTGCTGGGCTACGGGGTCATCTCAGGCTCGCGCATACGACAAACCGCGCATCCTGCACCCATCTCCCCCAAGCGCGGGGTCGGTGCGTGAATGCGCGGTTTTAAGTCTACGCGGTATCAGGTGGCGTGTGCCCTAGCCTGCGTCACGTGCGGCTGAGGGCGAAACGTTGTACTCATGCTTTGCGCGCCTGACCGGACAGCTGAGCAATCTCGTCCATGATCGTGTCGGTGGTGACGCGGCGCTGCTTGCCGGTCATCTTCTCGCCGGTCTTCTCAAAGTAGAGCGGCTTACCTACACGAATCGTGAAGCGGCGCGGGTAAATCATGTTCGAGCCGGGCTTCTGCAGGCGGTCGGTGCCGATCAGACCGACCGGAACCACGGGTGCGCCGGTCATGTGCGCCAGCCACGCCACACCAATCTTGCCGCGGTACAGGTAGCCGTCGCGGGGCAGGGTGCCCTCGGGGTAAATGCCGAAGACCTTACCCTCCTGCAGCTTCTCCAGGGCAATGTCGAGCGCCTTGAGCGACTCGGAACGGTCGGAGCGGTTCACGGGAATGATGTCCACGGCTTCGAAGAATGCCTTCATCATCTTGCCGCGCGGGCCGGGGGTGTTCACGTACTCAGCCTTGGCGAGGAACGCCACGCGGCGCGGCATCATGGCAGAAATAATGATGGAGTCCAGGAAGGACAGGTGGTTGGAGGCGACAATCACCGGGCCGGTGGCGGGGAAGTTTTCGAGTCCGGTCACGCGGGCGCGGAAGACGGTGCGCAGGATTCCGGTGACTGCTTTCTGGGTGGATTTGTAGAGAAGCACGTGAACTCTCCTGAGGTGCCGATAGATTGCGGGCTGTGGCGGCGGTCCGCCGTGGATGCGGGGTGAGTGGCCCCTTCTGAATATACGCCGCCAAAGAGCACAAAATCTGTACTGCGGTAACCTGTGCCGCAAAAAATTTGTACTGTGTTTAGTAGCGTCGGGTTTTATTATTCCACACCCGAGTGTAGGCACGTGAGGGTGCCGCGCTCCCCTTCCACATGCTGGGGATGCGCCTCCCACCCAGGGCTTCCTGCGAGAACCTACGGCAGGGAGCTCGAGTAGGAGCCGAGTAGAAAGCCCCGATTGAGGGAACCTGCACAGCTTCCACCCCGCGCATCCTCCCCGTTACAGGCGGGGAAGTGGCACGGAAGCTAAGGGTTCAACCTCAACGTAATATTTCAGGTTTTCCGCCTGATTATTGCAGATTTCCCCACCAAATAGCCGTGTCACATTATGACGCTACGTCAGCAAAGTTTTCGTAAATGCGCATTTAATATGCAAAAATGAGAGCAGGGTGGGCTGTCGCACCTCCCTCAAGGACGATTCACCCTGAACATAGTGAGCCGCCCCTCCAGCGGATGTGCGTCGGGACCACTCCACCTACAAATTCCACGCACACTGGAGACATACACTATGGCTACAAAACCCGTCTCGCGTGCGCGAGGCAGAAAGATTGCCCGCCGCTCAGACACGGTCGGTGCCTATGCCGGAAAAGGCTGGGTACAGGCTGTTGCGTTTGTGATGCTCCTGGGCTTCACCATCATGGCAGTCCTTGCAATGCGCACCTACGCACTCTCCATGCCGCTCCCCGATAAAATCGTCGGCAACGACGGCAAAACTATCGCAACCCAGGAACAGATCCTGCACGGTCAGGAACTCTTCCAGGGACGCAGTACTGCAGCAGTACGGATCCGTCTCAGCCACGGCGCCTACCTCGGCCCCGACTACACTGCAGAATACCTGCGCCTGACCACCGATGCTGCCGTCAAGGGAGTACCGTGAACAGGGCAAGCAGGGACCCCCGCGAACTCGTCAAGAACGAGTGGCGCAAGGAGAACAAGTACGACGAGCAGACTAAGACCATCACCTGGTCCGCTGGTGAGACCAAGGGCTACCAGCTCATGCTCAAGCACTACCGCGAAACCCTGATGAAGGGTGACACCTCGCAGGGCCTGTTCCCCAACGCCATTAAGAACGACGAAGAACTGCACGACATCGTCGCATTCTTCGGCTGGACCGCATGGGCATCGGCGGCAGACCGCCCCGACCAGCCCTACTCCTACACCAACAACTGGCCCTCCGAACCCAACGTGGACAACAAGCCCACCGCGGATCTGATGGTCTGGTCGGCACTCTCCTGATTGCCCTCATCGGTGGTACCGGTCTGATGTTCGCCATCTACGGCCGCTGGTCCCGCGCTATCGGCTGGCACGCGGAAGAGGCACCCGTCCTCGACTTCCGTCAGCCCGACGAAGTTCGCCTGACCCCCTCGCAGAAGGCAGCCTGCATGCTCTTCGCAACGATCCTGGTGCTGTTCCTGCTGCAGGCTCTGGTGGGTGCGCTCACCGAGCACTACCGTGAAGAACTCACCGGATTCTTCGGTATCGACATGGGCCAGTTGCTGCCCTACACGGTATCTCGCACCTGGCACCTTCAGCTCTCCCTCTTCTGGACCGCAGGCGCGTTCCTGGCGGGCGGTATCTTCATCGCCCCGCTGATTACCCGCCGCGAACCCAAGAAGCAGGGTCTGCTCACCTACGTTCTCATCGGCGCCGTGGTCTTCGTGGTCCTCGGCTCGCTGCTGAACGAATGGTTCTCTCAGAAGGGCCTCATCCCCAAGGAATTCACCGGCTTCTTCTCGCAGCAGTGGGAGTTCCTGGACCTGCCGCGATTCTTCCAGATCCTGCTCACCGCGGGTATGTTCATCTGGATCGTCATCGTCTGGCGTACCCTCTCCGCTCGCCTGAAGGGCTCGAAGAAGACCTCCCTGCCGTGGCTGTTCCTCTTCTCCGGCCTCGCCATCCCCATGTTCTACGCGGTCGGCCTGCTCGCAGGTCAGCGTACTCACGTGACCGTCGCCGAATTCTGGCGATTCTGGGTGGTTCACCTCTGGGTGGAGGACTTCCTCGAACTGTTCACCACCGTCATGGTGGCGTACATCTTCGTGCTGCTCGGCGTGGTCCGCGAGCGCATCGCGATCTCCATCATCATGATGGACGCCGTGCTCTACTCCGTCGGTGGTGTGATCGGTACTCTGCACCACACCTACTTCGTCGGTACCCCCTCCGAGCAGATGGCATTCGGTGCGTTCTTCTCGGCTGCTGAGGTTATCCCGCTGACCTTCCTGACCGTTGAGGCGTGGGGCTTTCATGCAGCTGGGTGCTCGCCAGTACTCCAACCGCACCAAGCCTTTCCCGCACCGTTGGGCTGTTATGTTCCTGATTGCTGTGGGCTTCTGGAACTTCCTCGGCGCAGGTGTGTTCGGCTTCCTGATTAACCTGCCGATCGTGTCCTACTTCGAGATTGGTACCGCGCTGACCGCAAACCACGCACACGCATCCATGATGGGTGTGTACGGTATGCTCGCAATCGCGTTCGCGGTGTTTGGTCTGCGCTACCTGATCCCTGAGGACAAGTGGCCTGAGAAGGGTCTGAAGTTCTCCTTCTGGACCCTGAACATTGGTCTGCTGTGGATGTCCTTCATCTCGCTGTTGCCGCTGGGTATTGCTCAGCTGTACAAGTCCGTGGGTGAAGGCTACTACGAGGCTCGTTCCTTCGCGTTCATTCACGACGGTGCTTCCGCCGTGATGGGTTGGATGCGTATGCCCGGTGACGTCATCTTCCTGGTCGGCATTATCCCGCTGATTAAGCTGGCACTGCTGGGTATCAAGGAGATCTTCTCCAAGAACGCTAAGGAAACCGTCCTGGAGCTGCCCGAACCGCCGCTGTACGAGGTGGTTGAGGACGCTCGCATCGCAGAGTTCGCCGGCGCTAAGGCTGCCGAGGAGCTGCCCGAGCAGACCAGCCCCTACCGTAGCGATCGTCGAGGCTAACCATGCCTGAGCAGATTGCTGGAGTTTCTTTCCTCGTGTGGCTGGCCTGCGTGTACGCGCTCGGCCTGGTCGCCGTGGGTTGGGGCTTCGATATTCTCGCCAAGCGCACCAGCCAGCGCATGGTGGCGGCGCGAACCTTCGGGTTCACCTACCACGAAGAGAGCGACGCGTGCTCTGCCCCGAAGACCAGTGGCTGTGGGCTACTGCCTTCGACTCGGATAACCGAGTGATGCGTTACCGCGCCAAGCCCAGCGTGTGCAACACCTGCCCGATTAAGGACAGCTGCACCGTCTCGGCGAACGGCCGCGAGCTCACCCGCGAAGTGGACGAATGGCCCTACTCCGAGTCGGGTCGTTTCCACCGCGGGCTCGCGGTTGCCGTGTCGCTGCTGGGCGTGGTCATGCTGATTGGTGCCGCCATCGTCTGGCACTCCCGCTGGAGCTTCTGGTGGAGGGTGCCGCCGCGGTGGTCTGCCTGTCGCTGACCTACCCGCTGGCTGTGAAGCTCATGCGTTCCCCCGCGAACTTCGAGAACGATCCGAAGCATATTCACGCATCCACCGCTGACGAATCGGTGAACGTGAAGATGGACCGTTTCGCGGCGAAGTGGGGTGGCGTGTCGAATGAGCGTAAGCGCCGTACCGAGCAGACCCGCAAGCAGATGATTGCGGATGCAACCCTGCCGGTTCGTACCTCTGCCCTCGACCCGGACCGCCCCGCATGGAGCGGTACCGGCACCTCGGTTAAGCGACTGCACAAGACCACGAACGAGGTCCTGCAGGAGCAGAACCTGGCTGAGGTTGAGGCTGCTGAAAAGCTGGCAGAGCAGATGGCGAAGATGAGCGCTGCACAAGTTTTTCCGTTCCGGCGGCTGACCGGTCGATTGGTCCCGTCTGTTAGCTTCGGCGGCCACCCTGCATGGAATTCTCTTTTATTCCTCTTTTGAGTTTTCCATGCGGGGTGCCGCTAAAGCACCGACCGCCGCGATGTACGCCGGGACGGAAAAATTCCCTCCCAAAACTCCCCACACGCCCGGTTATCAAGCACCCCTACTACCTGCACCGTACGAGGCGCGGGCAGGTGGGCACATACCGTCCTCCCCAATATTTGTGAAGGAAAACCATGGATCCCGTCACTCTGGCAACTATCCTCATCCCAGTTGCCGTCATTGTTCTTTTTATTCTGATTCGTATGTTCCGCGTCATCCCCGAATACGAGCGTGGCATCTCTTTCCGCTTCGGTCACCTGCGTTCGAGCTGAAGCCCTCAGCCTGAACGTCGTCTTCCCCTCGTTGACTCCCTGCAGCGCGTTGATATGCGTGTTATCACCCTGACCATTCCCCGCAGGAAGTCATCACCAGGACAACGTTCCCGCCCGCGTGAACGCCGTGGTTCTCTTCCGCGTGACCAACGCCAAGAACGCGGTGCTTGAGGTTGAGAACTACCCGATTGCCACCAGCCAGATCGCGCAGACTACCCTGCGTTCCCTGCTCGGCCGCGTTGACCTGGACACCCTGCTCGCACACCGCGAGGACCTGAACGAGGACCTGCGCTCCATCATCGGTTCGCGCACCGAGCCGTGGGGTATTCAGGTGGAGCTCGTCGAAATCAAGGACGTTGAGATTCCCGAGGCTATGCAGCGCGCCATGGCTCGCGAGGCTGAGGCTGAGCGTGAGCGCCGTGCAAAGATCATTTCGGCACGCGGTGAGCTGGAGGCCTCCAGCGAGCTGAAGGAAGCATCCGACATTCTGAGCCAGTCCCCCGCTTCCCTGCAGCTGCGTTACCTGCAGACCCTGCTGGAGCTGGGTGCCGACCAGAACTCGACCGTGGTCTTCCCGCTGCCCATGGACGTGATTGGTCCGCTCGTGGGCGCGCTCAAGGGTGAGAGCAAGTAGGCGCTTCTCCCCTAGCCTGACGCACTAGCCGCGGCGGCTGATTCGCAGCGGTTAGACATATAGAAATATCCCGTGCAGATGAGAGTATCTGCACGGGATATTTCTATGCGGATTTACACTCCATGCCTTCAAGCGGAGCCCCGAAAACCGGGAAGGAAGGCGTTTGGCCCGCCGCGGGGATTGGATGAGGTGGTTGCGACGGGCCAAACTGGTCGGTTACACGCCGTAGAGGTGCGGGCGCGGCAGGTACATCAGCCAGTTGGGTGAGGGCCGGAATCCTGCCGCAAACGGTTTTCACCGACGCCTTAAGCATAACCGGCAAGGCACCCGAACCGGCGGCAGTTTGAGTGAAGCATCAATCACCCATCTCACGCCATGCCGGGGCGGTATTCAGCCCAAAAATCGGCGCCTAAAGCACCTGCGGGCTGGCTGCGGTGCAACCCCTCACGCAGCGCACGTCGTCTAGCACAGCACCCGGCAAACTAACGCAATGCTCGGTGTGCCTGGTCAAAGAACTCACGCTCGTACACGCACGCCGACAGGTACGCCCGCGCCGCACGCACACGCTGAGCCGGTGAAGCCGTCTCAAACGCACGCTCCACCTCCGCGAGGCTACGCGCCACGTCAGCGGCGAAACTCTTCGCCACCGTACAGGTCTCAGCCACCCGCGTACGGGTGGTCCGCGTGATTCTGCGAGGAGAGCACAGCGCCCACCTCTTCGTACAGCCAGTAGCAGGGCAAGATAGCGGCGGCACCGACCACGTAATCATCACCAGCGGCGGAGGCACGCAGGAAATTCGTGTACCCCATCGTAATCGGCGAGGGCGCCCAGACGCGCACGGTTCGCCAGCCAGCCCTCGTGCAGCTGCGATTCGGCGGCAATCGCCCATCGCGCACCGGCGGCCCAGTGCACCTGCGCCTCAGCGGCATCAGCACGTGCCGAGAGAGTCGCGAGCGCACGCGAATAGTCGCGCAGGTAGAGGGCGTCCTGGTCCAGGTAGAAGGCGAACAGGTCCTCGTCGAGGGTTCCGTCACCGAGGGCACGCACGAAGGGCAGGTCCAGGATCTGGTGCCAGGTTTCGCCACCGGCTGCCCAGAGGGCGGCGGTCCAGGGACCGGCGGGCTTTACGACGGCTTCACCGGCGGGCACGGGGCTGACCGGTAGCAGGCGCTCTGGGCTGGTGCCGTCCAGAGTATTGCCCTCAGAGTCGGTGGTGGCGAGCAGGTGATGCCACGGGTACGGGAGGCGGCAGCCTCCAGACGGCGGGCACGGGCGGCGTGGTCCACCGGGCCGTGACCCTCACCGGAGCCGACCTGCAACCCGGCACCTGCGGCGATGGATTCGTGGAGCCAGCGGGTGCTCCACTGCAGGGCGCGGTGGGTGTCTTCGCTGGTCAGAACGCTCTGCTCTGCGGTGTACTCTGCGGCTTCAGTGTGTTCTGCGGCTTCAGTGTGCTGCAGCAGCTCCACGCCCAGGCGGGTTGCCAGCGAGGAAGACAGGGAGCATCCGGTGCCGTGCGTATTGCGGCTGTCCAGGCGCGGGTGCGCACGTGCGCGCAGGTGCCGTCCAGGGAAGACCGCGGTGTTACCGGCGTCCTGACCGCACAGGTGGCCGCCCTTCACAATCACGGTGGTTCCGGTCGCCGCCGCAAGGTTCGCCGCCTGCTCGTGCGCCTCATCGAAAGTCTGGGCGGGCTCCTTCTGGCAGAGTACGGCGAGCTCCGGAATGTTCGGGGTAATCACATTCACGAGCGGCACGAGGTCGCGCAACGCCTGCTCCGCTTCCGCCTGCAGCAGGCGGTCACCGCTGGAAGCAATCGCGACCGGGTCGAGCACGACCACGGGCACGGGGATGCTCACTCAGCCAGGTACGGACCGTGCGGATCGTGTCTGCGTCGCCGAGCATGCCGATTTTCACGGCGTCAACCGTGACGTCATCAAAAACGGCGGCAAGCTGCGCGGTCAAAAATTCCAGGGGCGGGGTGAATACTTCACGAACCCCGCACGTGTTCTGGGCGACCAGTGAGGTGGTCACACACATGCCGTAACCGCCGGATGCGGCAATGGACTTGAGGTCCGCCTGGATACCTGCACCGCCGGAGGGGTCGGTTCCCGCAATGAGAGAACCCTCGGCACCCGAGCTGTCTGGGGTGCCCGGATGCTCCGGAGGCGCTCGCGCCGGGTGCAGGGCTGGAGAGGGTCGAGTGGTTGAGGTGGCGCACGAGGGCGCGGTAGGCTGCTCCTGCCATCGATCGATAATCCCTTCGCTAGTTCGAACCAGAGCAGGTTCAATGGGTGATTCTCTCAGCCTTGAGTGTTATTACGCTGCTTTCGTGCGCCCACTAGTGCTGTAGCTCTTCGCTGTGCCGTAGCCCTTCGTTGGGCGGTCAGTTGGGCGGGTTAGCGGGTCGCGGGCGTCTCAAGGCACCCCATATCGCTCTGCCAGGTTATCACAATGATTCTCCGTAGCTAAAAGTTCTGCGGGTGACAAAGTGAATCTCCGAAATTTTCGTTTGAGTCTTGCGCTCTTGCGGGGCTCCCCCGCCGCCGATTTCAGTGCACCCTTGTACGGAAAACCACCCGTTAGATCGACACGTAGTGCCCGGCACCGCTTCACTACGGTACCGGGCACTATCAGCCGGGCACCATCAGTCGAGCTTTAGGTCAGGGCGAAAAATCTCTGCCGGTGACCCCTCCGCAATGATCCTACCCTCGTGCAGCAGGACCGCGCGGTCAGCCAGCGAGGCGATACGCGCATCGTGCGAAATGATCAGCACCGCACGGTTCGCCAGCACGGCGCTCAGGGACTCGGTTGCGTCCGCGAGCTCCAGCTGGGTGGTGGACTCGTCCAGAATCACGGCGTGCGGGTCAGCAAACACAATACGTGCCAGCGCCAGCTGCTGAATCTGGTCGCGGGTCAGCGGCGAATCCGCGCCGCTCACGACAGTATCCATGCCCTGCGGCAGGTCGCGCCACCAGCGGGCACCGATAGCGTCCAGTGCCTCGCCCATCTGCTCGACGGTTGCATCCGGCACGACCACCGTAAAGTTATCGGCGAGGGTACCGAAGAAGACGTGCGCTCCTGGGTGCAGACCAGCAGGCGCGGGCGGCCGTCGGCGGCGGCATCGGTCGGGAAGTCGCCGTGACCGACCGGGCGACCCATCACGGTGATGGTGCCTTCCAGGGCGGTCAGCGAACCACCAATCAGACGAGCCAGGGTGGTTTTACCCGGAGCGGAACGACCCAGGGCAAGCGCCTCACCGCGGCGAATCTTCAGGTTGATACCTTCAAGCACCAGGGCGTCCGGCGAGTAGCCATAGGAGACGTCGGTGCAGTCAATGGCGTACTCCGGGTTCTTCACGGCTTCATCAGACACGGCGGCGAACGCTTCGGCACGGTGCTGTGCACGCGCCTCACGCTGCTTCTTCGCCAGGACACCACACCGAACACGCGGCCCATGTTCACGAGCATGATGCGCAGGCTGCTGACGTGGTGGTTCAGCATGTCGGCGAGGACTCGCAGGCTGAAAACCATGACCGAGGCGGTCGCCACGGCGCCCCAGCTTGCCCAGCCGAGAGCCACGCAGGCGGCACCCCAGAGCATACACAGAATCGTAGGGGATCCAGGCGTTGATAGCGTCCACGGTGAAGTACAGCTGGCGGATGCGCACCATGCCCAACCGCGCGGCAAACTGGCGCTTGTTCTCACCGGCGAAGGCGTCTTGCGGGCGGTGTGAACGCCCAGCTCACGGATCGTGGAGGTGCCGCGAATGTTCTCGGTCAGCACGCTGTTGAGGTCGCTCACGCGCTCCTGGGCGGTCTGGTTGCGTGCCGCCATGAGCGGCAGCATCTTCGACATGATGAGGGCAAGACCGGCAATCGCGGCATAATCAGACCCATTGCCGGGCTCACCACCGCTAGCGAGATGGTGGAGATCAGGAAGTACAGCAGCACGTAAATCGCGCCGAGCAGGTCCTCACTGACGGACTTCGCCGCCGAGGACAGGTCGTCGGTCACGCGGGTGAGCAGGTCACCGCTGCCGGCTTCTTCCACGGTGCGTGCGTCCAGGTCGAGGGTGCCGTCGAGGGTGTCCTGGTTGGCGTCACGGGTGACGAGCGCACCCAGTCGCGCCGCACTGTACGAGGAGACCATGAGGGTTATCGCCTGCACGATGAACGCCGCCAGGATAATCAGAATCGGCTGCCACGGGTAGCTGGAGAACTTGCCCGCCACCACGTCGTCCACGGTGGCACCAATCTGCAGGGGCACCACCGCACCCATGAGGGTGCTGACCATGTAGATGACGAAGGTGTAGAGGGCTCGCCCTTATGCGCTGCGAGGTGGTTCCACATGCGGCGTGCCACGTAGGCGGGGCTTTCGATGGGGAGCCGCTTTTGCCATGCTAGTTCACCTCCTGATTCTGGAGTGGTTTCAGACTGAGCGGTTTCCGCGACGGGTAGCCGTCGCGTTCCATGCGGCGGGTCGTCTCCGCGGTCGTGGAGATCAACGTAGACCTGCTCCAAAATCCTGCAGCAGAGCCGGGTAGCCGACGGGCAGGCGGTCGCTACCGATCTGGGTTTCCATCGCATCGTAGATGCTAGCGCTGGCTGGGTTCGTCCACGGAGTTCAGCGGCTCGGTCAGGATGAGCACCTGCGCGTCCTGTGCGAGTCGCGGGCGAGTGCCAGACGCTGACGCTGACCACCCGGAGAGGTTCTCGCGCCTTCGCTGGTGATGCGGGCGGCGAAGTAGTCTCGGGGCTGCACGTCCGCCCAGTCGGTAGGGACGATTTCGCGGGAGTCGGTAATCTTCAGCGGTTCCTCATCCTTTGCCTGTGCCAGCTCCTCATCGGGGTTCGGCACGGTGCCCAGGCGCAGGTTCCTACAGGGTTCCAGCGAAGATCGTGGGGTTGGGTTCGCTCAGCAGCACGCGGCGGCTGGTTTGCGTCGCTGAGGTCCTCTCCCCGCGTCGCAGGTGCGGGCGAGCGCCTCAGCGTAGTCTTGCGCGGTAAGGTTGTAGTCGCGCGGGTTGACGTACACGATGCGCGGGTTGCTGGCACCGGCGGGGGCGACGGGTACGGGCACCTCGAGGGTGCTAGCCTCGACTGCCTGTTCGGCGCGTGCCAGCTGCGCCATTTCTTCGTCAGTGCGCGGGCTCTTCAGCACGCCCTCGACGCACGCCCGCGTGACCTTCGAGGCGGGCGACCTTGGCGAGCGCAATCTTGGCGTATCGCCATGCGGTGAGGAAGTTCTGGGTAATCCAGATGGGGCCGCCCATCATCGCGATAATGGAGGCGACGGTCACCAGGGACGCGGCGGGCGTGTCGGAGACCCAGCGGCCGTTTTCGACGTGGCCGGTGAGGGCGAAGCCGATGCCGAGCAGGGTCACGGCGCCACCGAGCAGCGCGGATGAGGTACATCCAGCGGTGCGTCTTTTCGCAGCGCGCATGAAGCTGTCGAAGACTTCGTCGGTGCCCGCGGTGGTAGCGTTCACGCATCTGTTCTTCGGCGCCGAGGCCTGGCGATGGTGCGCAGACCGGTGGCGATGTCGGAGGCGCGTGGGAGGCTTTCACCGTCCTTTTTCGCGGTATTCGCCAATCTTCGATTCGAGGAAGGTCGAGTACCAGGCGATAACGCCACGATAATCGTGCCGATGGGGGTGACAATCGCGCGTGACGGGGTTGATCAGCCAGAGTGCACGGCACCGAGGTCGCGATGATCATGGCGTTGACGAATAGCGGTAGAGAAGTAGACGTCCGTAATGCGGCGTACGTCTTTGTTCATGACGGTGACCAGCTTCGCCGGAGTCTACGCCAGCGCGGGTGCGCCCCATGAGCCGGTTGATGTAGATGCGCCAGTCGCGGCTAAGTTCGCGCTGAGGGGTCGTAGGTGCCCCAGCCGAAGAACTCGTTGATCACGATGAAGGTGATGGCTCGCGACGACCACCCAGAACAGGTACAGGCGTCAGGGGCTGCCAGCGATGTGCTGGTTGATGAATTGACCCACCATGACGGGGATAAGAATCGCACGGTACCCGCGGTGGTTTCACCCACGATGGGGATTGCCCAGCGGTGCCAGGGTATTTGTATCCGCGTGCGGTGACGCGCAGGGCGAGGCGCGTCGAGAGCTTCTCTTCTGCCTTGCGCTGTTCGCTACCGGTTACTTCCTGTGCAGCTTTTTTCTGCGCAGTTTTTCTTCCTGAGCGGCTTTTTCCGCGTGGTTTTGTTATGCATGGATTCTTCATGCGTAGCTTCTTCCACGCGCGGCGTTTTCTTGATGCCTTGTCAGCGTTGTATTCAGTCATTCAACGTCTCTCCTTTCTGCCCTATTCCTTTATCAATGTGGGACGCAACACTATTTACGCAATAGATGGGCGTGTCTCGTCATTTATCACAACGTCAGTCAGGGGTGTGCATCAGCCGCTCAACATGCACCGACATCAATCGGCGGATTCATCTACGCGGTAATCTGTGCACTGCGGCATGGCCTACGTTTTCGACCTTCTGAGCACCAGGTTTTGCACCACTGCGCACGATGCTTTGTTCTACTACGTTGCGAGAATTCCGCGCTTAGCTCAACTGCCTGACGCCCTCATATGCGCTCCTGCAAAGATACAGCGAACACCTGCAAACACTCCGCGAGTACCCGTTTGTTCCCTCGTAGCGATAACGCCCCGCGCCCGCGCTATTCCGATAGACTGGAATCCTCGCGGTATTGCAATTTTCTTTCTCCCTCGCTGGGTGAAGATCAGCGACTACAATCGACGCGATTTTAAAGACAACCCCCTCACCGCCAGAAAAGAAATCTATGAGGCGTTCACCGAGTGGATTTCGACCCGCGGTATGACCCTATACCCGCCAGGACGAGGCCGTTCTGAGCATTGCCGCCGGACGCCAACGTGGTTCGCTGGCTCGACCGGATTCGATGTAAGTCCACGGTGGCTGTTGCCGCGCATTTTACGAGTATGGCGACCGGTCAGCCCTGCTACCGCCCCCATTAAGCGCTGGTATCTGAAGTTCTTTGACCTAATCAATATTTTGGTGCCGAGAACGTAGGCGCGATTACCGGCGACTCCGCCGTGCTCTGCGCCCGTTATCTGTGCACCGCGGAAATTCTCGCCAATATTGCCCTGCGCGAGGTGAGATGCGGACCTCTGCCAGGTCATATGGACGAGTTCACTCTCTCTGACCCCGCACGGCGGCTGGGCGTAACGCTTCCCTGGGCTTCCGCAGGCGCAGTTCCTGCTGATGGCCGCACCTGGGCGATACGACTCCGCTTCAGGAGGATGACGGCGCTGACCGGTCGTGAGAGTGACCTGGTGGCGCATTCTGAGCGATCATTCGCTGCATCTACTACTCACCACCCGGTTCAGGAGACGGTGCGGAGCTCGTGCAGACCAAAGCAGACTCCGGTCTACATTGTGCACTTCTCGCGAAGCGGCGCTGGAGCGACGACGCTGTCGGTGGCTATTGCCTTCGAAGGAAGATAAGAGACGCATCTCCGGGCTCATCGCGAGTCGCTTTCGGTCCGGGCTTCGGTAAGGCACTAAATAAGCTGGTGCGTGCCTCGGTATTCTACCGCGGGCATGCTCTGAAATGCCGCCGCCTCGTGGGCAGCTGGCTCAGGGAGGGTCTCTGCTCAAGGGTGATTTGCGGTACCGACACCCTGGGCGTGGGTATTCATGACCGTGCGATTCGTACCGTGCTGATTTACGGCGCTGTCAGTTGACGGTGCCGTAGCCGCCGTCTGCGTGCGCGAGTTCCACCAGATCGCTGCGGACGCGCCAGCGCGCCGATTTATTCCGCCAGCACCGTGGTGGTTCAGGCACCCGAGCACGATATCCCGACGCTCGCCTGCTGGCTAGGGCTCAGACGAAGTTCGGTGACGACGACTAAGCGCGTGCTCGTCGCTGTCGCCAAGCGTGCAGAGCGCGAAGGTTCGTTGGCGTGGTCGAGAAGACCTTCCAAAGCAGCTGGTAGAAAGCCGCCCCGGAGCCGCCAGCGCCTCCTTCGACATCGCCGTCGTACTTGCTGAGATTCCTGATGCCACCGCCCGGAGGGCGTCATTGCCGCGTACCGCGTCATTTGCAGGAGAACCACGAGAGCGCGCCGCCGCGAGACTGCGCAAGGGCAATCGGCACATCTACAGGAGGCTGCTGACGCGGCGTGCGTTGGGCGAGACAACACCCCGGACGAGCACGGCTCCTGCTGCCTGACCGAGGACCTGCAGGACGCACACTGCTCACGCAGCGCCTGTCCGCTTTTGCGCGCCGCTGCGAACTGCTCGACGGAAATCCGCTACGCACTGGACGCGCTCTCTCTCTCCCTCCTCGAGGCGGCCTGGATTCGCCGAGACAGGTGCTGTACGCGCAGAACGCAGGGCGAAGAACGAACTGTCGGCACGCTGAGAGGCGGACGGTGTGGTTACTACCCGAACGCATGAACGGGCTGACAAGGTCCGCCTACCCGCGAGCTGGCGGAGAGCTCATCGATCAGGCGTACACGACCTGCAGCGTCTGCGCACGTGGTGGCGTTGAGCCGCGCAGGTCGATCGTGCGTGACGTATGCGAACGCGCGATGGGCTTCCAGCGACTTCGTGCGGTACTACTCGCTCCGAACGCGCCGAGGAGGCGTCTCCTGCGCTACCACCTCTACCGAGCGCGTACAAGGCGGCTGCGCCACCATCCCCGATTCTGCCCGCGACCGACGAGCTCGACGACGCATCATCGAGTGGCTCGGCGGACTGCTGAGCCGCCAGAACGACTCCGCACTGGTGGACCCGATACGGCGAGAAGCTGGCTGCCGGCGAAAGAGCACCGCGACCATTGCGGCAGAGCACGCCTCCATCGAGGAGGGAAGAGCCTCCCCGCCGTGACGCAGAGACCTGCACGCGCCTTCCGCGTGATGATTGCGCAACGCCCTCTTCCGCCGCGTGGAGCTCTTCGCTGGCGACGTGGCCGCGCCCTGGGCGCCTGGACGAGTGGTGCGGCTGGGATGCCGACCGCTGGGCGGACGCCATGGACGACTAACTTCCGACACCTACGACGGCTTGTCTACACGGACGCCGACGCGCCGCTCGCCTCGCCCGGTCAGCATGGATGAGGACACCGCGCTGCCCGGGCGTGCGGTTGGCGGGCTGTGACCCAGATAACGGCACGGTGTTGGTCAAAACTCGATGAGGCGGGTACTGACGCTGATCCTGAGCGTGGGCGGTTTCTGGAGCTCGGTTGAACAGGGAACCATGAGCTCTGCCCAGAATCGCCTTATAGTGGGCTAGAATACAGTATCATTGGTTCTTTAAGGTTGAAATTTTGCGGGGATTTCAAGTCATCTGGCGACAACTGATCCTTATGATTCTGGCCAGTCTGATTTCCTCCGGGGCCAAGATGCCTGGCTCTCCCGTTTGAGACCAGACTACCATCACCTGTTCCTTGCAGTTGTGAGACTTGACCGTTTCATTGTACTGATTTGGTTCATCGTGTGTTACTGGGCTCACGTTCTTCCTGGGTTCAGCTGTTCGCACTGCCTGCA